>OCIU01000056.1_pt1 | contig 119594 bp, 121 predicted proteins | sample 1538471 | NCBI WGS metagenome assembly OCIU01 (sample SAMN04571693, study PRJEB22368) | human gut metagenome | biome: human gut; material: stool | host: Homo sapiens | place: Luxembourg | collected 2012-06-01 | reverse complement strand
TACGATGATTGACAACCCGTCAGTGTTCGTGTACACAATCTAGTGTACACGAACATAAAAGATTTCGCATTTTAGTAGAGTATTTTTACAATAAATGGTATAATAATATATTGGTAAGAAGCAATAAAAATAAATATAAAAAATAAATGTCAAACTGATGAGGTGTTAGATATGTCAAAATTACAAATAATCGATTTACATGTTAGTGTTGAAGGAAAAGAAATATTAAAAGGTGTTAACCTTGAAATTAATACCGGTGAGTTCCATGTAATTATGGGACCAAACGGAACTGGTAAATCTACCTTAGTTTCAACAATCATGGGACATTACAAGTATGAAGTGACAAAAGGACAAATTTTACTAGATGGTGAAGATGTACTTAAAATGAGTGTTGATGAAAGAAGCAGAAAAGGTATTTTTCTTGCAATGCAATACCCTAGTGAAATAGAAGGAGTTACCAATTCAGATTTTATAAAGGCTGCTTTACATGCAAGAGCATTACCTGGTGAAAAATTTTCATTACTAAAATATATAAAAAGCTTTGAACAAGCAACTAAAGAACTTAAAATGCGTTCTGACTTACCACACCGCTATGTTAATGTAGGTTTTTCTGGTGGTGAGAAAAAACGTAATGAAATACTTCAAATGAAAATGTTAAAACCTAAATTTGCCCTTTTAGATGAAATAGATTCAGGGCTTGATGTTGATGCTTTAAGAATTGTTGGTGAAAATGTTAATAATATGAAATCTCCTGATTTTGGTGCTTTAATTATTACTCACTATGAAAGATTATTAGACTACCTAAATATTGATAAAGTTCATGTGCTAATGAATGGTAGAGTAATTACTGAAGGTGGATTAGAATTAATTGAAAAAATTGACGCAGAAGGATACGATTGGTTAAAAGAAGAATACAATTTAGAAGATGAAGCAAATGAAGTAAGAGCTGCTGGCATTATCGGAACTTGTGCCGTTAAAAATACACTTGGTGATAAAAATGAATAATGTATTAGTTATAAATTCTAATCAAACTAAAGTAATTATTCAAGACTTTAACAAAGATGCATCTAGTAAAGAATTTGAAATGTTAGATGATAGCCATTTAATATATATTACTTTTCAACATGATTCAAATAGTAATAACAAAAACATTGTAAAAGCTAATCTTGGTAATAATGCTTATTTAGAAATTTATAACATAGTTACAAGTGATGAATCAAACGCAATAAATCAAGTAATAAACTTAAATGAAGAAGGTTCAAAAGTTGAAATAATGAATCTTTTGTTACTAACTAAAAAAGCTAACTTGAATAGTAAAATTGAAATATTCCATAATGCTAAACATACCGAAAGTAATTTAGCAAATTATGCAATTTCTAAAGACCAAGCAACTTTGTTATTAAACAATAATGCGACAATAAAAAAGGGTTGCTCATTATCTGTTGCTCACCAATCAACAAAAGGCTTAACATTATCAAAAACTGCAAAGATTAAAGCCCTACCTAATTTGTATATTGATGAATATGATGTAATAGCGAATCATGCATGTTCTATCGGCTCAATTAATAAAGAAGACTTATTCTACTTAATGAGTAGAGGTATGACTCAAGAAGAAGCTTCTAAAATAATTGTAATGGGATATGTAAAACCAATATTAGATCATATTAACAATGAAGAAATAAAAAAAGAAATTGAACAAAATTTTGAAAAATATTTAGTTGACTAATAAGAAAGGAGTTAAAGCAGATGGCTGACTTATTAAACATTAAAAAGGATTTTCCAGTTTTAAACAATAACCCTGATTTAGTTTATCTAGATACAGGCGCTACTGCTTTAAAACCAAAATGCGTCATTGATAAAATTAATGAATACTACGATAAATATGGTGTAAATGTAAATCGTGGTGTTTATGAACTTAGTTATGAAGCAACTACTGAATACGAAGAAACCAGAACCTTAACCGCAAAATTTCTAAATGCAAGAGAAAAAGAAATTGTGTTTACAAAAGGTGCAAGTAATGGCTTGAATATGGTTGCTTTAGGCTTTGGTATGGATTACATTCAAGAAGGTGATGAAATAATTACAACCGAATTAGAACATCATAGTAATGTACTTCCATGGATGAATGTTGCAAAAAAGAAAAATGCGACATTAAAATACATTGAACTTGATTCAACTGGTCGTATAACTGTTGAAGCATTTAAAAAAACAATTACTGAAAAGAGTAAGGTTCTAGCAATAACATATGTTTCTAATGTAATGGGATATATTACACCTATTAAAGAAATAATTAAAATTGCTCATGAACACAACATTATAGTTGTTGTTGATGCGGCACAAGCTGTACCACATATGAAAGTAGATGTACAAGACTTAGATTGTGATTTCCTTGCCTTTTCTGCTCATAAAATGTTTGGGCCAACTGGCTTTGGTATATTGTTTGGTAAATACAAATATTTAAAGAAAATGAGCCCAATTGAATATGGTGGTGATATGATTGATGTAGTTGAAAAATATGAAGCTACAACCAAAGATGCACCATACAAATTTGAAACAGGTACACCTCCTATTGCGGAGGCAATAGCTTTCAAAGAAGCAATAAAGTACATTGAATCAATAGGTTATGATCGAATTCATGAACATGAACAAATATTACTAAACTATGCTCGTGAAAAGTTAAGCAAAGTAGAAGGTATTACAATATATAATCCTACAGCAGAAACCGCAATTATTACATTTAATATTAATAAAGCACACCCTCATGATGCCGCAACCATTTTTGATGAATATCACGTTGCTTTACGTGCAGGTCATCACTGTGCCCAATTAATAACGAAATGGTTAGACTGTGTAGCAACACTTAGAGCTTGCATATATGTATATAACGATTATCACGATATTGATGTATTCGTTGAAGCAGTAAAAGCTGCTGTAAAATATTTTGAGGAGTGGTAAAATGGGAAACCAAATATCTGATTTATACAACCAAGTTATTAATGAACATCGTAAATATCCTCGTAACAAAGGATTAGTACCAGGTTATAAAACATTACATCTAAAAAACCCTTCTTGTGGCGATGATGTAACTGTTCAAGTTGAAATAAAAGATGGTAAAATTGTTGATGTAAGACATGATGGAACAGGCTGTGTAATTTGCTGTTCATCAGCTTCCGTTATGAGTGAAGTTCTAATCGGCAAAACTGTTGAAGAAGCCAATGAAATCATCGATGATTTCTATGAACTCATTAAAGGTAATTTGCCAAAAGATGAAGATCGCTTAGGAGATGCAATTGTATATGTAAATATCCATAACTTCCCTCCCCGCGCTAAATGTGCAACTCTTGCTTGGCGTGCGGCTGGTGCTTTGCTTCTAGGTGATGAAGGAGATCAAGAAGATGAATAACGAAAAAGAAAAAGAAATAGAACTTGAAAATCAAAAAGAAGAAATAAACGAAATAGTTGGCGATTACAAATATGGTTTTAGAACTGATGTTGAAAACATTTTTGATACTGGTCGAGGAATTAATGAAGATGTTGTTAGACTAATTTCAAAAATGAAAAATGAACCAGAATGGATGTTAGACATTAGACTAAAAGCATATCATGAATTTGCAAAAATGAAATGGCCAACCTTTGGACCTGATTTATCAAGTGTAACTTTTGACGATTATATATATTACATAAAATCAAGTAAAAAAACTGAAAGTAGTTGGGATGAAGTTCCTACCGCAATCAAAGATACTTTTGATAAACTAGGTATAAGAGAAGCAGAACAAAAATACTTAGCAGGTGTTTCAACTCAATTTGAATCAGAAGTTGTATATCATAATACAATTAAAGAATTAGAACAAAAAGGCGTTTTATTCTGTGATACGGATACAGCTGTAAAAAAATATCCTGAAATTGTCAAAGAATATTTTGCTAAAGTTGTTCCCGCAACCGATAATATGTTTGCGGCACTAAATACTGCCGTTTGGAGTGGTGGTTCATTTATATATGTTCCTAAAGGTGTAAAACTAGAAAAACCATTACAATCTTATTTCAGAATTAACACTGAACAAATGGGTCAATTTGAACGTACCTTAATTATCGTTGATGATGAAGCAAGTGTACACTACGTTGAAGGCTGTACAGCTCCTCAATATTCAAAAGATTCTCTACATGCCGCAGTAGTTGAAATATATGTAAAGAAGAATGCATATTGTAGATATTCAACTGTACAAAACTGGTCAAACAATATTATTAATTTAGTTACTAAACGTACTCTTGTTGAAGCAGGAGGTCATATGGAATGGATTGATGGTAATATTGGTTCTAACATTAATATGAAGTACCCCGCATGTATACTTGCAGGAGAAGGAGCAAAAGGAACAACTATTTCAATTGCTTTTGCGGGCCCAGGTCAAATCCAAGATACTGGTGCGAAAATGATTCATCTTGCACCAAATACTACTAGCCAAATTATTTCCAAATCAATTTGTCGTGGTGGTGGTAAAGTTAACTATCGTGGTACTGTTCGCCATAGTGCTAATGCAACATACGCAAAAAGCCATGTTGAATGTGACACCATAATATTAGATGAAATATCTACTAGTGATACAATTCCAACTAATATTGTTGAAAATGATACTTCATATATCGAACATGAAGCAACCGTTTCTAAAGTAAGTGAAGAACAATTATTCTATCTAATGAGTAGAGGCTTAACTGAAGAACAAGCAACCGAAATGATTGTTATGGGTTTCATTGAACCATTCGCAAAAGAATTGCCAATGGAATATGCAGTAGAATTAAATCAACTTATCAAGTTAGAAATGAAGAATTCAATAGGATAAAAAATGCCATTGGTAGAACCAATGACATTTTGTCTAAAAAGGAGAATTGAATGAAAAAACTATGGACTTTTGTAAACATCATATTAGGAATAGGATATGGTATATTTCTAGGAATAATGGTAATAAATGCAATTATATTTAATGAAACACTAACAATCGAAAAGAAATTACTTTTCCTTATATTAATACTTATAATGTTCTTTTTGAGTAACTATCTTTGCGCAATTATTCATGAATCAGGCCATTTAATATTTGGATTAATATCAGGTTTTAGATTTATATCTTTTAGAATAGGTAGTACAATTTTTCTAAAAGATCAAAAAAGTAACAAAATAAAGAAGAAAAAATACTTTATGGCAGGAACAGGTGGCCAGTGTATCTTAGATACTCCAAAAGATGAAACAAAAAAACCTTTTGTTTTATATAATCTAGGTGGGGTATTTCTAAACCTAATATTTGCAGTTATTAATGGAGTAATATATATATTTGTAAAAGAATTAATAATAGGTTACTTCTTCCTATTTATGATGTTACAAAATATATTAATGATTATTTTAAATGGTATACCACTACGTTCAAACTATATTGACAATGATGGTTATAATACCAAACAAATTTCAAAAAGTAATCTCGCAAAAGAAGCTTTTTATGCCCAAATTAAAATAACTAAAGCAACTACCAATAATATAAGACTAAAAGATATGGATGAATCTTTCTTTTTGTTTGATCAAGAATTAACTGAAAAAAATAGTATGGTATCAACCATAAAATTATTTAGAATAGAACGTTTAATTGATGAACATAAATATCTTGAGGCAATTGAAGATTTAAAGTTATTATTAAATGATGATACGCTTGCGGGGATATATCAAAACACAGTAAAAAGTGACTTAATATTTTGTTACTTAGTTACCAATAATCAAGAATTAGCCAAAAAATACATAGATAAAGGCTTTAAGAATATGCTTAAAATGAAAATGCCAGTTCCTAATATGATAAGATATAAATACACATATTATTTATTATTAGAAAATGATGTTGAAAAAGCAAGTGCAGAAAGAACGTATCTAGCTCAAATAGAAGAAAAATACCCATATAAGGCTGATTTCGAAGGAGAACTAGAACAAATTAATGTAGCAAAAGAAGTATATCTAGCAAATCAAAATGGACTACAAATGTAGCCCATTTTTTTAAATATTGGAATTTACTATTTTCAAGCACTCTTTATATTGATTGTTTGCATATTCAAAACATATATACTTAAACCAATTTTCAACATATTCTTTTACGTTATGTTTATATTTTAAATAATAAGCATGTTCAAACATATCAATTCCTAAAATAGGACATAAGTTATCAGGAACAGTTGTATCATTACCATAAACAGTTTTAATTGAAACTTGGCATTTTTCATCACATACTAGAAATACATATCCACAAGTAGTCATCGCAAGACATGCTTTTTTGAATTCTAAATAGAAGTCACGCATTGTTTTATATTTATTTTCAATAGCTTTTTTTAATTCAGGGCATATTGAAACAATAGGGTTGGGTGTGATAGATCTAAAAACAATCTGATGGTTATATACTCCCCCCGCATACTTAATAATATCGTTTTTCCTAAAAGGTGATAAAATCTTTTCATTAAATAAAATCTCATCAAGAGTTAACTTTTGCAAACTGATTTCTGTAGATAAAATAAAATTTAAATCATCAACAAATTCCTTATATATTTGATTATAATGAATACTTAAAGTTTGAAAATCGAGGAAATCTTCAAAACTAGTTAAATTATAATTTAAGGGTATAGTCGCAAAAGGATAGTGATTTGTTAAACTCATAAAAACCTCCATATATTTCAACATCATTATATTCATAAGTAAGAAAATGTATGAATATAATATCGCGAAAGAAGGAATTTAATGGAATATACTTACCAAGGTCTAAAAGTATATTGTGAAAAAAAAGGTAGAGGGCCTAATTTAGTATTATTACATGGTTGGGGTTGTGATGGGAAAATCTTTTCAGGTATTGTTAGTGAACTAATGCCATACTTCACCATTTATAATATCGACCTTCCCGGATTTGGAAATAGTGATGAACCTAAAAACCACTATACACTTGATGACTATGTAGATATGTTAATAGACTTTATCAACAAATTTAAAATAAATAATCCCATTATTTTAGGCCATTCATTTGGTGGCCGAATTGCCATTAGGTTTACCTCAAAAACCAACCTCACTAAAAAGTTAATATTAGTTGATAGTGCAGGAATAAAACCTAAAGGATATTTCAAAACCAAATTAAAAATACTAAAATATAAATTAAAGAAAAAAACTTACAAATTATTTAAAAAAGTAAACAAGTATCAAACCTTAATTCAAAATAGTGGAAGTAATGATTACAAAAACGCTACCCCTGTAATGAAAAAAACTCTATCAGTTATTACCAAAACCTTCCAAGAAAAAGAATTAAAGAACATTAAAACTAATACACTTCTAATATGGGGTAAGAATGACTATACTACACTATATCAAGATGGTGAAAAAATGCAAAAACTACTTGAGAATAGCGCAATCGTAAGTATTGAAAATGTTGGACACTTTCCATTTTTAGAAAAACCCTATCACTTTATGTGTATATTAAAAACTTTTCTTGAGGTGAATGAATGATTGTTTTAAATATAATAGCTATTAGCCTTTATACATTAGTAATAATAAAACTTCTATATTATTTAACTAATATTTATCAACAAAATCACTATGATTACAAGAAAACCTTATTAAGTTTAAAAAAATACTACTTAACTAAGAAAACTTTCTTTTGTTATTTAATAAGTATTCCCTTTGGTGTAATAGGAATTAACAATACTAATTTACCTTTAATATGTATGAGCATAATCATACTTACGATATCATTTATTTTTCAAATAAAATATATCATAAAATTAAAATTTACTAGTAGAATGATAAGACTATGGATAACATCTATCTTATTTATTACAATTATTGGTATTATATCAATTTACATCAATAGTATTATGTATATATTAATACCTTTATATTTACCAATTATTGTTTTTCTTGCAAGTTTAGTCAATCTACCAATAGAACATATTATTAATAACTACTATTACAAACTAGCCAAGCAAAAACTACAATCATTTGATGATTTAGTTAAAATCGGTATCACAGGAAGTTTTGGTAAAACCTCAACAAAAGATATACTATACCAAATAATTTCCAGAAAATATTTAACCCTTAAAACTCCTAAATCATATAATACCCTAATGGGAATTAGTCGAACTATCAATAGTGATTTAAACAAGCCAATGGAGTTATTTATAGTTGAAATGGGGACCTTTAGAATTGGTGAAATTAGTAAATTAAGTAAATTTGTTAAACCTAATATTGCTATAATAACGCAAATAGGACCTCAACACTTATCAACATTAAAAACAGAAACCAATGTCTTAAAAGCAAAATTAGAAATTGTTGATGGATTAAAAGAAAACGGTACATTAATATTAAATACTGATAATGAATACTTAAATAACGTAAAAGATCAACTCAGCAATACATATAACGTATTAACATATGGTATAGATAGGGGTACATATCATGCCAAAAACATAACATATAAAGTAGATAAAACTATTTTTGATATATATAAAGATGATACATTCTTATTTCAAACATCAACAAGTCTTTTAGGAAAACACCAAATTTCAAATATTCTTGCAAGTTATGTAACCACTATGGCCCTAAAAGAATATAACATAATAATAGATGATTTAGAATTCAAAAAAGTCATCGAGGCAATTCTACCATCTGAACATCGTTTAAGTTATCAAAAGATTAATAAACTACATATATATGATGACTCATATAGTTCTAATATCATAGGCTTTAAAAATGCTTTAGATGTCTTAAAAAGACAAAAAGGTTATCTTTGCCTAATTACTCCAGGAATAGTCGATGCAGGAGATGGAGAAAAAGAACTAAATGAAACAATTGCCAAAGAATTAAACAATATAAATGAAATATGTTTGATAAAAAATCACGCAAGTACATATATTGCAACTTACTTAAATAACAATAATATCAATTATTTACTATTTGATAACTTTAAAGAAGCTTACAAATATATATTTAAAATAAGTTTAGAAAAAGAAGTATACTTACTGATTGAAAATGATTTACCAGATAGTTTTTTAGAAAGGTGATAAAATGAATAATGAAAAAATTAAATTGGGTATAATTATTGGGGGTAAAAGCGTAGAACACGAAATATCCGTAATTTCGGGCTTACAAACGTATTTTAACGTTGATCATAACAAATATGATACTACCATTTTTTATTTAGATAAAAACAACCACATATATGTTAGTAAAGAATTAAACAGTATTGAAACATATAAAAGTAACTATATAAATAAAGAAAAAGAAGTATTTATAAAAAACATTAATAATCAAATATATTACCAGTATTTAAACAAACCCAAAAAGAGATATCCAATAGATATCTTTATACCAGTATTACATGGCTATGGAACAGAAGATGGAACAGTTGTAGGATTTCTAGATATATACCAAGCAATTTATACTTGTAGTGATTTAATTCCGTCTGCTATCATTCAAGATAAAGTAGCAACTAAAGCAATGTTAAAACTTGGTAACTTCCCAAATGTTGAAGGAATTGTTGCGATTGAAGGAAAAACAATTGAAGAAGTTCCTTTCCCGGCAATCGTAAAGCCCGCATATCTTGGATCAAGCATTGGCATAAAAGTAGCCAAAAACAAAGAGGAGTTAGAACAAGCTTTAAACGTAGCTTATAAATACACAAACAAGGTTTTAATTGAAAAAGCAATAATTAATTTTAAAGAATACAATTGTGCTGTTATAAAGGACCACAATGAATTAATTACTTCAACTATTGAAGAAGTAAAACACGATGAAGAAATACTATCGTTTAGTCAAAAATATGAAAAAAGTGAAGGCAAAATGAGTGGCTCACCAAATAGAATTATTCCTGCTTCAATAAACGAACAACTAAAAGAAGAAATAATAAAAATATCAAAAGAACTATATAGATGGTTTGACCTAAAAGGGATAGTACGCATTGATTATATATATGATTTAGATGAAAATAAACTATATGTAAATGAAATAAATAACATACCAGGTTCACTAGCATTCTATCTATTCGAAAAAGAAGGAATACCATTTACTAAAATGATTGATATATTAGTAACTAACGCAATAATTGAAAAACATAACAAAGATAAAAAAATAACAACTTTTGAATCAAACGTGTTTAATAAAAAATCACTCAAACTAAATAAGTAAATAATTTTGTATAAAAACATATATATGTTATAATAGAATGGATGCTGACGTAGCACAATAGGTAGTGCACCTCCATGGTAAGGAGGAGGTCGTTGGTTCGAGTCCAATCGTCAGCACCATTTAAAAAAGCAAAAAGCCAGTATTACTGGCATTATCTATACAACTTAGAATATTTAAGAAAAGTACATCTTTTCATATTCAATAACTTAGCAACTTGAACCTTAGTGATTTCACTCCACTCATTAATAATCATATCATAATTTCTACCAAGACGATCAATTGATTTAATTATCAATAAATCGTCTTTTTTTAATATTTCCTCTAATAACTTATAATTTTCTCTTTCAAAATCTTTGCCACTTTGTTTATCAACATAAATAAACTCATCAGTTAAGCCTAACTTATACATCTCTTCCATTTGTCTTGCAATATTTTGTGCCTCTGTAGACACTCTTACATATCCATACTACATAATTACCTTCGAATGAAAGTATTATACCAAAAACAAACAAAATAAAAAAAATCACCTATTACTAGATGACAAAATAACATTTGGTAGGTAAAGGTAAAAAAATATACACCTAATTGGGTATATAGCATTTATACTGGAAAAATCAGTTGGAATTTTAAAAAAAGCAATGGCAATACGCAAAAAACTGATTTTGAATCAGAAACTATTGATGAAAATGAAATTAGGCTTATAAGTTAATAAATTATTAAAATAATTTTAATAGTTGTAATGAATAAAAAGTATTCTGTATCTAATAATTGATATAGAATACTTTTTGTATATGTAATTATAAAAACGATGGAAATTTAAAAAAATAAATAGTATAATTAAATATGTAGTAAATAAAAAGGGGAAAAAGAAATGAGATTAAGAAAAATAACATATGTATTATTTGTTATTATAATGATGTTTGTATTTAGTAGTTGTAAAAAAGAATGTAAACATGTATCATCAGATTGGATAGTAGATGCTACAGAAACATGTACAAAAAAAGGTAGCAAACATAAAGAGTGTGCAAAATGTCACGAAATACTTGCTACCGAAGAAATACCTGTTCTTGGGCACAAATACAATAAAAATGGAATTTGTACAAGGTGTGGTGATGTATTAAAACAAGCTGAATTAGAATTTGAAATGGGACCTGAGTATACATATTATATAGTAACCGGGATAGATCACGATGAAAATGATAAAAGCAATTTAGCAATTATAATACCTAAAGAGTACAAAGGGTATCCAGTAGTTGCAATAAAAAATGAAGCTTTTAAAAAAGAAACAAGGATAAAAAGTGTTAACATATCTGATAATATATCAGTTATAGGTTATGAAGCGTTTAGTGGCTGCACAGGCTTAAAAAATATAGAACTTCCTGAAAGTGTTGTAGTTATAGGTGAAAATGCTTTTTCAGAATGTAGGAATTTAACAAGTATAAAACTTTCAAAAAATGTTGAACTTATTGGTATTGGTGCATTCTCAGGCTGCACAGGTTTAACAAGCATGACAGTAGATGAAAAAAATCCGATATTCGATTCAAGACTAGATTGTAATGCAATAATAGAAACAAAATCAAATAAATTAATATCTGGTTGCAAAAAAACCAAAATTCCAGATAGTGTTACAAGTATAGAAAGTTATGCATTTTCAAAGTGTTATAGTTTAACAGACTTGGTAATACCAAATAGCGTTACAAGCATAAAGAGTTATGCATTTAATGAATGCACGGGTTTAACAAGTGTAGAAATCCCAAACAGTATTAATTATATAGAAAGATATGTATTTTATAAATGTGAAAATTTAAAAAGCGTTGTAATTCCAGATAGTGTTACAGTCATAGGCTCTTATGCATTTAGTGAATGCAAAAGTTTAACAAATATTGAAATACCAACCAGTGTAGATACCATAAGGAATTATGCATTTGAGGGTTGTACAAGTTTAACAAGCATAGTAATACCAATCAATGTAGAATATATGGGAAGCTATGTATTTAACAATTGCACCAATTTGACAGTATATTGTGTAGCACCAGGAAAACCAGATAAGTGGAATGATGATTGGGGCGGAAATGTCAACAAAATAGTATGGTATTATAAAAACAGTAAATAAAAATATTAGTACTCTGTATGTTACTAATTCAGAGTACTTTTTCTATGACATTTAAACAAACGTAATTATGAAATTAATTGAATTTTTTAAAAATAAATAGTATAATGTAACATGAGTGCTTGTAATAGATATAAAAGTCTATTTTAAAAAGGAGCGAAAAAGATGAAGTTAAGAAATATATCTTACATATTACTTACTATTATGATGACATTTGTATTTACTAGTTGCAACAATAAATGTAAACACAAAGAAACAATGTGGATAGTAGATGTTAAGGCAACATGTACAGAAAACGGAAGTAAGCATGAAGAATGTACAATTTGTCATGAAAAGCTTGGTACAAAAGAAATTAAAGCATTAGGACATACATATGATAATCAAGGAATATGTACAAGATGCGGATATGAATCTACTACAGATGAGATAGTGTATGAACTTAACCCCGATAATATAAGTTATAAAGTCGTTGGTTTAAGAATTGAAAAAAATACTTTTGTATCAACAATAATAGTCCCAAGTGAATATAATAATTTACCAGTTACTGAAATTGGAGCTAATGCTTTTAGTGATTGTTATTTTATTAAATTAATAATTTCAGAAGGCATAAATAAAATAGATAAAGATGCATTTAATTATTTAAGACATTCCATAGACTTAGTTCTTCCTAAAAGTATTGCTTATATAGAAGAAAATGTTTTTGGAGATATATATTTAAACAATGTTTATTATAATGGTACTATAGAAGATTGGTGTAATATAAAGTTTTCTAATTCTGCTTCAAATCCAATTTCAAAAGCAACAAATTCATATATATTAGATGAAAATAACGAATATAAGGAAATAGCAAAAATATCCGAAATAGTTATACCTGGTACTATTAATCGTATTGGTGATTATCAATTTCTTGGATTTGATAGTATTAAAAAAGTAACTTTTTCTGAAGGAGTAAAAGAAATAGGAAATAGTGCTTTTGCGGGATGCGAAAACATAGCCAAGGTAGAGATGGCAAACACCATTACTAGTATAGGTGTTAGTGCTTTTGCGGGAAACTCAAGTTTAATAGATATTGTGTTGCCTTCTAATATTAAAACTATTGAAAGCAAAGCATTCACACATTGTGGCAATATAACAAATGTATATTATAATGGTACATTAGAAGATTGGTGTAATATTGAATTCATTGATCAAGCATCTAATCCATTTTATTATAATGATAGAAATTTAACAAATCACTTCTATATGTTAAATAAAAATAGTGAATATGAAGAATTAATTAAATTAGTAATACCAAGTACTGTAAAGAAAATTAACAGTAGAACATTTTCAGATTTTAATAATTTAGAAAGTATAGTGATACCAAATACTGTTGAAACAATTGGCGAACAAGTGTTTTCAGGTTGTACTAGCTTAACGAATATAATATTACCTTTTATAGGTGATGGAAATAATATTAATAAATTCGGATATATATTTGGTAATCATGTTCCATCATCACTAAAAGAAGTTAAAATTACTGATGCAAAACAAATAGCAGAAAGGGCATTTTCCGGTTGTAAAGAAGTAGAAAGTATAACAATAGATGGTGTTGCAACAAGCATTGAAGATGAAGCATTTTCTGGTTGCACCAAATTAAACAAAATAGAAATTTTGTGCAATATAACTTCAATAAATAGACAAGCATTTTCTAACTGCACAAGTTTAACAAGCATAACTATACCCAATACGGTTAAAGAATTTGGACACGGTGCTTTTTACAATTGTACAAGTTTAACTAATGTATATTTTAGAGGTACATTAGAAGAATGGAGGAGTATTCGTATTATGAATGGTTCCTCTACTCCCGAAGGTTATGCAGAACATATATATGTTCTAGATAAAAATAATGAATATGTAGAAATAGATATTAATAACTAAACTAAAAAAGCTATTTAGCAAATGGTGTACCTTTTACTATATAGCTTTTTAAATTTAAAATAATGTCAATATCAATAGTTTTACAAAGTGTTTTAAAAAATGTATGAGTAACATTGAGATCTATCTTTAGAACATTTTCAAAAAACAGACATTAAGACATTATCATAAAATAAACACACATTAAAATGTAATTTCTACAAATACTTGCATTTTTTAACATATTATGGTATAATCAAAACATAAAAATATATTTCCTAAGGTTGCTTTGGGTGGACACTCTTAAGAAAATACATAATGATTAGAAAAAGCTCCCTTAGGAAAAGGGGGCTTTTTGTGCCTATATGAATTTTTTTTGAAAGAAGTATAGACTAATGAAAATTTTTTTATTATTTTGTAAAATTATCCTCATATCCTGATTTGACACATTAATTATATGACAAATTTGAAATAAAACAAAGAGGAAGGGGATATATATGAAAAAACAAAGCAAAACTTATTTCACTACTAAAGCAAAACATTTAGGAATATTTTCAAAAATAATTATCATAGTTCTTGTTATAGGCATGTTGATTAGCCATATAAATTTTGCTGCTTTTGCGGCAATGATGCCTAAAGAAATAAATAACATTGAAACAACAGAAGATGTGACAAGAGATTTATCGAAGTTAAAAAGAATAGAAGAAATTGAATATTTAAGAACACCAGACTCAAAGACTTATTTAAAAGAAAATGGTTTACTTGAGACTGACGTATATGGAGAAATTATTCACTATTTAGAAAATGGTGTTTATAAAGAGATTGACAATACTTTAGAATTAGTAAATAATACATATGTTAATAAGGCAAATAGTTACTTATTTAGTTTACCTAAAGTGTTAGACAATAACAAAAAAATATCACTTAAATATAAAGACAAAGAGATTAAACTTTATTATGATTATAGTAACATTCAAGGAATACTTCAAAATAGTATTTCAAGAAATAAAACTAATCTAAAAGATGAAATTTCTTATCAAATTAGTAATAATGAAAAATTACAATATATTTTAAAACAAAACTCAATTAAAGAAAATATAATTTTGAATAGCTATATAGAAAATTATTCATATTCTTATTTCATTGATACTTCACTCAGACTTGAAAGAATAGGAAATGAAATACATTTCTTTGATGGTCTTGAAGAAGTATTTGTGATGAATGAGTATTATATGTTTGATGCAAACAAACAAGAATCAAATGATATTGATTTTAATATTGAAGTTATTGATAGTGACACATATAAAATAACTGTAACTCCAAGCGATACATTTTTAAGTATGGCTACGTATCCTGTAGTAATTGATCCAGAAATTACTTTAACTGATGGAGGATTAATAGATGGTATCACAAGTCTTTATTCAATAGATAAAGAAGCAAATACAAATACTTTTTTAACACTTGGTTATTTTAGTCTTGCCAATAGAAACGCATCAATTAGTACAGATGATTTAATTGCAAATTTAAATGTGTATATTCCAAGAGAGTATACAACATCAGTTGGGAATATAATTACTAGAAATCAATTAATGTATGCTAATATTACACTAACAACTATATCAACAAATGCTACTAGTGATACAAAAGTAAAAATGAAGTATGATGGCAATATAATTGATGAAGTTACATTTCATAACACGAATGTCTTTAATCACAAATTTAACATAATAGATGCATTAAATGAAAAAATAGAAGCATTTGCAACTAATGACATATATATGTCTTTTGAATTGTATCTTGATGGAGCAAGTAACACTGAAGTAACCTATTCTTTAGGATGGGATTTAGGTGGAGATAAACCTTTAATTACTTTAGGATATTTGGATGATGCTGGATTAAGTGATTATTATACTTATGAAGATCTTCCATTAGACAATGAATCCAGTATATATTTAGCTCATAATAGTGGTAACTTAACTTATCTTTTTAATGATTATACAGATAATAATTTACTTAATCTTTCACACATATATAATGCAAATAGAAAATATAATGAAAGCATTTATGGAAATGGATTTAATATAAGTTATAATGAAGAATTAACACAGAACTATTCAAATATTATTCTAACTCTTGGAAGTGGTAGGAATGTAATATTCTATCCAACAAACCAAAACAAAACAGAATATATAGCAACTGATGGTAGTGGTGATACTTTAATAAAAAAATTAAATCAAAACAACGAAACTATCGGCTATGAAATAGCAAGTGAGGGTGGAATAAAACTATATAATAGTATTGGTAAACTTACCAAGATCTATGTCGATGAAAGTGAAAGAGTTGATGGTATTTGGAATACCGATGCCAAGCAAATTACTTTATTATATAGTGATAATAATGTTTTGGAACAAGTTATAGATTCATATGGTAATCAAATTTGTTTTACTTATAGTACTATTGCAAATGATCCAAGTGATTCACAAGTTGGAATACCATACCTTTTATATGTTGAAGTATACAAGATGAATAATGAACATGAAATATGTTTAGCAAGTAGAGTTGAATTTGAGTATATTCAAGGGGCTTTAATTGCAATAGGTAATTATAAAAACAGTTCAAGTGCAGATTATACATATTTTAATTATAATAGTAAAGGACATATAGAACGCATTTATAAAAATGGAAATGGTTATAATTTTACTTATGATAATAAAAATAGAATATTAAAAGCTAAAATATATAGTTCAAGTTTTACTAATGGAGATTACATAGACTTTACATATAGCAAAAATGGAAAGAAAACAATTGTAACTACTGGAACCGGACAAAAGACAACATATACATTTGATAGCTATTATCACACTAATTCTATAGAAGATAGTAATGGTTATACAACGTTTTATAAATATGAAGATATATTTTTTGATGAAAATGGTAATACTATAACTTCACCAAATTATAAAAAGAATCATGCTATAAAGGTTCAATCAAATAGTTTCAAGAATGTAATAAATCCTATTGTAAATCATGGATTTGAAGTTATAACAAGCGGTAGCATTTATGGATGGACAGCAAACATTACCAACGGATCAAGCGCAAGTATCGAAACTGATTCATATTTATATGGTTCAAAAGTATTAAAACTTTATAAATCTACAAGTGGTATAGCACAAATTTATCAAGATATAGATGTTAAAAATGGAACCGAATATATAGTAACAGGATATATAAAAAATGTTAATAATAATGGAACTGGTGCATACATTGATATTTCTGGAATAAATGGCACAATCAGCACAATACAAAAAAGTGGCAATATAAAGAATTCAAAAGATTTTTGTAAGTTTGAATACAAGTTTAAAGCAAATTATACAGGAAAAGCTAGAATAACACTAGTTAATGCTTCAGTAGGATCAACATATTTTGATAATATTCAAGTCAATACAAATTATATTGATACAAGATATAATTATTTAGAAAATTCATCATTTGAAAATAGTACTATTGGTGCTTGGAGTGGAGCAAATTATAGCATTATATCAAATAATGATAAATTTAATGAAAATTGTGGTTTGAAATCATTAAAGCTGTCAGCTGATGGTACCATTAGCCAAACTATAAATTCTCCAGGTATAAAAGGCGATACATTTGTGTTTGGTGGATATGCATTATATGAAAACTATACTGGTAATGTAACTATAAGATTAACTTTAGTAAAAGAAAATGGCTTTGAGACAAATGTTTTCACGTTTGAGAATTCTGATATTAATGCAAGTTATATGATGGCACGTATTACCGCAACCGAAGCCTATCATTCTATTAATATAGAAATTACGAATAATTCTTCTAGTAGTTATGCTTATCTTGATAACCTTGCAGTTTATAAAGAAGGTTATGGAATCAATATTACTTATAATGATGAAGGATATACGGAAGAAGAATATAACGAAGTTACAGATGAATTATCGGAATATGAATATGATGCGAATGGAAAACTAATAACAATTAATAGAACTACTAGTTCATCTTCGACTAATTCTAAAACTGATACAACAAATATATCTTATGATAATAAAGGTAATATCAGTTCAATTACTAATAAAAACATCGTATCTAGTTATACCACTGATAGCGATGGAAATATAACAAAAATTGAAACTGAAACTTCTGATAATGAGATAAAATACTATTATGGATCTACAACATACACACCAGATGGATTATACCCAAAAACAACAAAAGATGTATTTGGCAATATTACTACTTCAACATATGATTATATTACAGGATTAGTTAAAAAAATTATAGATTCTGATGGTGTGTTTAAAGAATACGAATATGATAAAAACGGTAATATTACTAAATTTATCAATGGCAAAGGAACAGATAAAAGAACAATCACTTACACATATGATGTGCATGGAAATGTTACAAGTATAACAAGTGAAGGTTTAACATATACTTTTACATATAATAGTTACAATGATATTAAGACTATTTCAGTTGGTGGAGAACTATTAGTTACAAATAATTATCAAAATGAATCTAGTTCCAGTGAAATATATACAGGTACATTAGAAAATACGGTGTATAGTTATGGAACAGTATACTTTGAATATGATGAAGAAAAAAGAATAAAATCAATTAGTGAAAAATCAATTGATGGAAGTCTTTTAAAAACTATCGAGTATACTTACAATGATTATTCAGAAATTGCTTCATATACTGATTATAAAGAAGGTGTAACATATTATTATAACTATGACTATCAAAATAGATTGATCAATGTTAATGCAACAAATGGGAATACTATTACTTACGAATATGACGACAGTAGTAGACTTATCAGCAAAACAAATATTAATGGTAGTAACATATATGGTTATGGTGATGTATCTACATCTGATGAAGAAAATGGAGAACTAATTAGTGAGAATTTATCAAATAAGTTTAATATTAATTACTCATATTCAAATGATTCATTTAGTCAGTTAGAAACAATAAGTTATTTTATCCAAACAAATGCTATAAATAAAAATTATACTTATGAAACAACAATATTAGATGGTACAACTTATTATACAGGAAGAGTAAAATCATTTGAGTATATAAGTGAAAATAACCAATTAATGAAATATATTTATACATATGATAAGAATAACAACATAACTAATATATTGGGATATGAAAATGATGCTCTTGTATATCAAGAGGAGAATACATACGATATTTATGGCCAAATAATAATGCAATATGTACTTGCAAATGGTAAAGAAATAGGCAGTGAATATATGTATGATGTTAGAGGCAATATTTTATTATATTATGTAGTAGATGCTAGAACAAATCAAATGTTATGTAACTATGAATTTTTCTACAATCAAACTGGAAATAAAAATAAATTAGTTAAAGTAAAATCGTTAATATCAAATGAAGAATATAATATAGAGTATTCAACAAATGGAGAACCTAGCTTATATCTAGGATGGACAATTGCTTATAATATGAAGAGTATAACAACTCTTTTAAATAGTGATTATGAAATTAATTATACTTATAATGCAAGTGGAATAAGAACTTCTAAAGTAGTAACAAAAAACAATAATACAACAACAACCGAATATATTTTAGATGGAACAAATATTATTAAAGAAATTAGAAGTGGATACACCAACGCTACTTTACAATATTATTACGATTCAACTGGTGAAATTACAGGCTTTACATATAATAATGTTAAATACTTATATTTAAAGAATCTTCAAAAGGACATTATAGGAATTGTTGACAGTAATAATAACGTTGTGGTAAAATATTATTATAATGCATATGGAAGAGTAATTAATACAATAGATACTTCAGGAATTAATTTAAGTGAAATTAATCCATTTAGATATCGAAGTTATTATCAAGATAATGAAACAGGATGGTATTATCTAAATAGTAGATATTATGATGTTGAAACATTAAGATTTATAACAATGGATGATATAAGCTATCTTGGCGCAAGTGGTAGTGGACTTAGTTATAACCTTTATAGTTATTGTGAAAATAATCCTATTAACAATGTCGATCCAGCTGGAAATAGTTTGATATCTCTTTCATGGACTACAGTTGCAGCATATATATGGTCAGCAAAAAATGCTTTTGCTGCTATTGGAGCAATTTCTAGAGCAGCTTTAATCGTTTTTGCTGCTATTGTAGCAACAATGCTTGCTACATACGCTATTGGAAATAGAATGCTTAAAGAAGTTACTAAAGCAATTTCAGAAGGTAGGCAACATATAAAAGGAAAGCATACTGTTTATGTTCTAATTGCAAACGGTGGAAAAATAGGTAGTGGTATATTTTATGTTGGTAGAACTAAAGATTTTAGTGCTAGATATTCTGCTCATAGATCAAATCTCGAAAAAAAGTTAGCTGGAGGGAACTTTATAATGGTTCCTGTATATACTGGATTAGATGCAATATCTGCAAAATCTTTAGAGCAAGGATTAATGACAGCATTTGGAGCGCATATACTTATTAATAAAATTAGAGGGATTTCAAGAAATAAAATTAAATCAATACATTGGACTTCCGCAGTTTTAAGTTATGTTGGGGATATTGCAGAAAATGAGTGGTTATATTGGTTAGGAAAGTAGGTAAAATATGGGTACATGGAATACAGGAATTTTTCAAAATGATATTGCTTTAGATGTCATGGAAGAATATCTCAATTATTTAAAAGATGGCTGTTCAGATAGTGATGCAGATAGAAAGATTATAGATAATAATTTAGATATTATAAATCAAGGCGGAAACGATGCTTGTGAATTTTGGCTAGCACTTGCAATGATTGAATGGGAATATGGTAGATTACAAGTATCAACAAAAAATAATGCTCTTAAAATTGCATTAGATCCACAATATTTAAAAATTTGGAAAGATGAAGAAAAACTTTATAATAAAAGAATATCTGTATTAAATGAATTTGTTAATCAAATTCAAAATATTCAACCAACTAAAAAGAAAGTTAAAGTTAATATTCCATTTAAATGTGTATGGAAATTAGGAGATATATTCGCCTATCAATTGGTTTCTAAAAAAAGTGAAGATTTTGGAGTTTTTAACAAATATCTAATTTTTCAAAAGGTAGGAGAAAGCGAAGTATATTCAAAAAAAATTATTCCAATAATAAGAGTTTCAAAAAGAATTTATGATGATATTCCTAATATAGAAGACTATTTAAGTTCTAGTAAAATGATATGGTTTGGCTCACCTAAGGAATATGAAAAAAATAAACTTATTATATACAGTGATACTTTTCTGTATGATAAGAAAATGTATGTAGAATCATTAAAATCATACCCTAAAAATATAATATATTTGGGGAATAGTTTGCCTATAAAAAAAGAATATAAAGAAGGCAAAATAATAGGTGAAAACTATTCAAAATGGAAAGAGTTTGAAGAATCATTTTTTGAATTTTATGAACTTTGGACAAATGTGGACGAGACTAAATATATTTAATTATTTTACAATATTGTAGAATGAATAAATTTGATTATTTGTAAATAATTAAAAAATTAGTACTCACTATCTTGAAAAATACTTTATTTCTTTGTCACATTCATAGAAATATCAACTTTTGATAATGTTTCTATTTTATTTATAACTGTATTACTTTTAGAATATGTTATGGTCTATTGAATATTACTATGATGCATATGGTAGAATAATTAATAAAGTAGATACTTCAGGAATTAATTTAAGTGAAATTAATCCATTTAGATATCGAAGTTATTATCAAGATAATGAAACAGGATGGTACTATCTAAATAGTAGATATTATGATATAGATACATTGAGATTTGTAACAATGGATGATATAGATTATCTTGGCGCAAGTGGAAGTGTATTAAGTTATAACCTTTATATCTATTGTGAGAATAATCCTGTTATTAGAACTGATTATCTAGGAAATGCAGCAGTAGTTGAGTTTGGAGTACAATTGTATGCAAATGTTAGTTGGTTTGGCATGGGATTTGAAATAGTATGGTTCCCTAACAGACAAGTTTCAACAGACGGTAAAAGTAGATGGATACCATATGTATATTTTTTCTCTGAAGCTGGTGTTGGTGGTTCAACTGGAAAAATAAATGAGTTGTTTAAAGAAGTATTGAAAAGGCAAGATAAACTTTTTAATCCTAGAACTTTTAAGAAAAATTTTAATTTTTCTATATGCTTTTTTGTTATCATAGGAAATGATAGCTTTAAAACTCCGGCAGATTATGTGGGGCCTTTCAAATCAGTTTCCATCACAGTACATAATATTAAGGGATATGTTGCAACATCAAGTTTTTGCATTAGCATTGGTGGGGGATGGCATTTCAAAAGATATGCATTTTCAACTTCAATTAGCTATTATTGGTTAATTAATAGTAATTATTCTACTTTAGGATCTATTAAGGATAGAGTTAGGCGTAATAGTAATAAATATTTATAATTAAAAAGGGAGGCATATTATGGATGGTTATAAAACAGTGTATGAAACTGGGAGCTTTGAATTTCATATTATAATTAGATATATTATTTCGATTCTTATGATAGCAGCTTTCACTTATGTCGTTGTTCATAACATTAAATACAAAATGACATTTAGTGATGAAACAGAGAGTAAAAAAGTTATTACCGAAAGAGTTTTTGCTATTTTTGCTTTAAGCGTTACAGTATTAGTTTTCTTCTCAATTCTGATAACTAACATTATTGAGTATAGAGATATCAAAAAAATTTATAACAGTGGTGAAACGCTTATTGTTGAAGGAGAAGTAAGTGATTTTATTCCAATGAAACTAGAAGGTCATAGTTCAGAATCATTTACTGTTAATGGTATTGAATTTACTTATAGTAGAAGTGTGCCAGCAAACGGTTATCATCTTGCTAAAGTGGATGGAGGTTATATCCACGGAAACGGACAAAAAGTTAGAATACATTACATTTATTGTAATAATATTGCTATAATTTTAAAATTAGAAATTAAAGAATGATTAAATAATAAATTAGGAGGGTAGGTAAAAACTTATGAGGAAAAATATATTTTAATATCTTCTATTTTTAATTTTTGAATGCTGTTGTTTTGCAGTAATATTTTTATATTTTGAAACAACGTTAATTGTTCCTCTTGTTTTATTAATTATTATTTTTGCTACTACGATAATTTCATTTATAAAAACAGTTTTTATAGGTAATAAATATATTAAAATTGAAGATGGCAAATTATTGATTAAACGTAAAGAAAATATAATATTATCAGTTAATAAAAATGAAATTGAAAAATTAGTTGTTATATTTGATATATTTTTCGAAGATATAGATTTCGTCAAGTTTCAGTATAATGGTAAAAAATATTTTTTCGAGATTCCTGTTGAAACTAATGATGAGTTAAAAGTATATATAAATGATTTGAATTATAAACGTAAAAGAACTATATTACTAAGAGTTGTTTTAACTATTTTGGGAGTTTATTATTGATGATATTTAAAAGTTTATTAAATTATTTATTGCTTTATTTTTGAAAAGGTGATTAGAAAATAAATTAGTAAAAAAATAAAAGACGTTTTATCCTATTTTAAGAAGAAAACGTCTTTTTTGTATTTGACAATGTAACCAATAGACATCAAAAATTATAATTGTATTTGATACACAAATAAAAGAATATTAGAAATATTTATATTATAAATAAACGAAAATCTATTAAATTTAAGATAATATAAATTGACAAATTAATATCTTAGTGCTAATATATGGAAGAATAAAAGAGGTAAATAATATGAAAACAATAAGTAAAATACAATTACTTTCAAAGATTGGTAAGATCCTTAGTAAAATCACTTATATATGTTGTATAGTAGGATTCTTTTTATGTGTTGCTGGGATAATAAGTACTATTATAGGTGCTGAAACAATAACAATTGGTGGTGTTACCATTGAAAGTATATTAGAAACTGAGGCTGATGTTAACGTTAATACATTATATGTAATGCTTGTTGTCGGAATCATTATATGTATTGGCGAAGCAGTTTTAGCTAGATTTGCGGAAAACTATTTCAAAAAAGAATTAAAAGATGGCACACCATTTACTCTAAGTGGCGCAAAAAGTATGATGAGACTAGGTATTTTAACAATGTGCATTCCAGTTGTTGTTGAAATTCTTATTGGGATAGCTTATATAATAATGAAGAACGTGCTTACCAATGTTGGTGAAGTAAATGTTGATATGAATATATCTTTTGGAATAGGTATAATGTTTATAGTAACTTCGCTAATTTGCCGATATGGTGCTGAACAACTAGGAAATAAGGATACTAATAATTAATATGAATTTAGGCTTTTTCAAAGAATTTATGCCATATGGTTTACTTTCGGTTATTGTATTAGTAATATTTTATGGAATATATTATACTAAAATGCTTATACAAAAAAGACAAGGCATAAAGACTAAACAAATTGGCAGTAGGAAAGAAAAAAAGTTACATACAGTAGAAACATTAATGGCTATTGCAACATATTTAATAGTAATAGTTGAAGTTTTATCAATTGTATTTAATTATAACTTAATGCCTAATAATGGTAGAATCAATGGAATAGTTATAGGCTTTTGTGGAGATTGTGTATTTCTTTTTGCGATAATATGTATGAAAGATAGTTGGCGAGCAGGAATACCCGAAAAAGATCAAACCAAACTAGTAACTAATGGTATATATAAAGTAAGTCGTAATCCTGCCTTCCTTGGCTTTGATTTAGTATATATTGGAATATTAGTTACCTACTTTAATCCAGTAAATCTAATATGTACATTGTTTGCAATTATAATGTTACATTTACAAATGTTACAAGAAGAAAAATATATGGAAGCTACTTTTGGCGAACAATATCTAGAATATAAAAAACAAGTATTTAGATATTTTGGAAGAAGAAATAAAAAATAGTATATAGAAGATGCATTTATTACATTAGTGTAATAGATGCATCTTTTGTTTAGAGTAGATAATTTATTTTATTTAATAATATATTTGCAATGAAGTTACAATAGTGCTAGAAACAATAAAAAAATAATTGTTTTCCAGCTTAAAATTTCTCAATACACTGATGATAAACTTCAAAAAATGGTTATTGACGAAATTCAAAAACAATTTAAAAATGTTGCGATATCACTAAAAATATATAGTAACATATATGTAATAATGATTAAATAAAACGACTAATGGATATTAAAATAAGTAAAAGGAATGTAGCAAATGATATGATGTCTCTAAAGTAGACAGTGAATAAAAATAAATTATTCACTATTTACTTTGGAGGCATTTTTATTATGGGAAGAAAACCTAAATATACAAAAGAAACAAAAATAAAAGCGATAAAAGAATACATTGAAGGGAGAAAATCTGTTATAGATATTTGTAATGAATTAAATTGTGGAAAAACCCCTTTAAGGACGTGGGTTAAACTGTTTAGCCAATATGGAGATTCTATTTTCGATGATAAACCATTTAATAACACATATACTAGGGAATTCAAAGAAAATGTAGTTAAAGAGTATTTAGATGGAAAAGGATCAATAGAAAGTTTACAAGTTAAATATAAAATTCTAAGTCATAGCACGTTAAGAAAATGGATTTTAAAGTATAATAATGGTATAATATTAACAGATTATAAACCGATGAGCGAGGTGTATTCTATGAAGTCTAGAAAAGTATCATATGAAGAAAGAATTGAAATTGTAAATTACTGTATATCAAATAACTATGATTATAAAAGTACAGCTAATAAATATTTTATTCCTTATGCTCAAGTATACACATGGGTAAAAAAAGTTAAAGAAAATGGTTATGAATCTTTAAAATTACAGAAAAAAGGTCCTAAGTTTAAATATTTAGTTGAACCAAAAAGATCTGAAGAATTATTAGAGCTTGAAAATGAAAGATTAAGAAGAGAAAATGAACGCCTTCAATTAGAACTTGAAGTTTTAAAAAAAAAGCATCGTTTACAAAAACGAGCCGACACTCAAAGGTAAAACTAGAAGAATACTATTTAACAGTGGATTATTTTGCTAATTTAGGATATAAAATTCAAATAATCTGTGAAATATTGGGGTTAAATAGAAGTTCATATTACAAGTGGAAAAATAGAATAATTCCAGAAAAAGAAAATAAAGACCAAGAATTATGTGAACTAATAATAGAATATGATTGTTCGTATAATCACATTTTGGGTTATCGCAGAATGACAATGTATATTAATCGTTTAAACAATACCAATTACTCATGGAAATATATCAGAAGACTTATGAGAAAACTAAATATTAAGTCAAAAATAAGACAAAAACGATATAACTACATAAAAGTACAACCTGAACAAGTAGGAGAAAACATATTATCCAGAGATTTTACATCTAATTATCCAAATGAAAAATGGTTAACAGATGTCACTGAATTTAAAGTTATTGGCCAAAAACAAAAAATTTATTTATGTTCGATTTTGGATTTATATGATAAATCTATTGTAGCTTATACATTATCTTTTAGAAATGATAATAAATTAGTATTTGATACATTTGATAAAGCAATTGCATCAAATCCAAATGCTAAACCAATTTTCCATAGTGATAGAGGATTCCAATTCACATCTAAAATATTTAAATTCAAATTAGATGAACAAGGTATGATACAAAGTATGTCTAGAGTTGGTAAATGTATCGATAATGGTCCTATGGAAGCCTTTTGGGGTACAATCAAATCAGAAATGTATTACTTAAATAAGTTTTATTCAACAGAAAATTTAATTCAATCTATAAAAGATTACATTGAATTTTATAATAACAAGAGATTCCAAGCCAAATTAAAAAGCCTGGCTCCGATGGAATATCGAAGCCAAGCTTTAATGGCATAAACTTTTATTTTTATTATCTGTCTACTTGACAGACATCAGTTCATATGAACACCCTTTTTTGCATACCTTATTTTCATTTTTGCTCCACACAATGGACAATTATAACTATTTTCAACCATTTTATGCCCCTCTTCGAAATGTTTATTGCTAATTCTAATTTTTACATGACATTTTTAATAATTATACCAATATTTTGAAAATAAATCTAGTAATTAATAAATAATTATGTCAGAAGTGTTCGTGTACACTAGATTGTGTACCCGAACACAATTCATTTATTATGATAATCAATAGACTAGTAATTTTTCAATTTTTTTGGTATAATATAACAAATATTATGATAGGAAGTGTTATTATGACAGAAGAAAACATTGATATTAAAGAAGAGACTGCTGATGAAGAAATTCTTGAAGAAGAAAAGAAAAAAGTATTAGACTTCTTCATTACCACTTTAAATGGAATGGCCTATGGTTTATTTTCAACCTTAATAATCGGAACTATAATTGCAACTATTGGACAGCTATTTTTAAAAGGCAATAATCCCTTTTGTCAATTAGTCGGTAATGCCTTAGGCGATGGCAAAACAGGAGCATCTTATGTCTTTCAAGTTTTGACTGGCGCTGGTATTGGGGTTGGTATCGCTTTAATGTTAAAAATGAAACCACTTGAAACCATTGTGCTTGCGGGGGCAGGCGAAATAAGTGCCTATTTTTCACTAACAACAAATTTTGTAACTAAACAAATAGTTTCAAATGGTATTAAAATCGGCGATCCCCTTACAATCTATATTGTTTGTATTTGTACTGCATTAGTAATTAAATTAATTTTCAAGAAAAAAACACCTGTAGATATATTAATTATTCCTCTTCTTGGGGTTATTGTAAGTACTATCATATCTCTACTATGTAGATACCCTTTGATTTATGTTACATATGCTATTCAATGGTTAGTCAACTATGGTACTAATGCTGCACCATTAATAATGGGAGCAATAGTTGCGGTATTAATGGGAATGGCTTTAACGGCGCCAATTTCTAGTGCTGCTATTGCCGCAATGGTATTTCACTTAAATGGTGTACCACTTAGTGAAGCAATGCATATGCAAGAATATTCAGGATTGATTCTAGCATCAGGAGCTGCTGTTGTAGGTTGTTCATGTCAAATGATTGGTTTTGCGGTACAATCAAGAAAAGACAATCAAATTGGAATGGTAATTTCCATTGCAATTGGAACTTCAATGTTACAATTTAAAAATATCTTGAAAAAGCCAATAATTTGGTTACCAACAATCATAGCAAGCGCAATATTAGGGCCAATATCTACAACACTATTGAAATTAGTATGTATGGGTTCTAGTGCTGGCATGGGAACAGCTGGTCTAGTTGGTCAAATTGGTACTTTTGCCTCGATGGGAAATACTTGGCAAACTTGGGTTGGTATTTTTGGATTACAAATATTAGCACCCGGAATATTAGTTTTCTTCATTGATTTATTGTTTAGAAAATCGAACTTAATTGCCGATGGTGATTTGACAGTTTAAGCTATAGTTAAAAGGCTTGAGATTTTACAAAATCTCAAACCTTTTTTTGTTATTTAATTCTTTTAATCATCTCAACTAAGAAACGATAAAAAGCATCGCCTATTTGTTTATAACCATCTATTGATGGATGTAAACCATTAGTACCAATTCTTTCTAATATTTCACTACGATTATTAACTTTCACTAATTCAACAGGATAACTATATTCGCTATCGAATTGACTCTTTATATCAAAATATGTCATATATGAAGCATGTTCTTCTAATTTAGTGAAATTTTCTAACCATTTATCGTAATTAAGAGTTGTCACAGTATCGCCATACCAATCATGGTAATATCCTTGAGCACCATAACAAGCGGTAACTCCGCCATTGCAACATGGTAATTCTATTCCCATTACCCCTATTAAGGCATCGGGAAAATCTTTATGAAACTGTTCTAAGAATTTAGTTGCATATTTTTCGTGGGTTATGAATTCATTAGAATATGGGACATATAAACCATTTCCTGTTAAAAATGTAAATAACAAATCTGGTTTTGCTAGATTATTCTTTTCAATATAATATTTAAAATCAATGTCATTTTTTTCAGGATTCCAAAATGGATTAGCATCAGAATATTCGTAACTTACCATTTTTATTTGTACACTATTTTTATTATAGTTGGTAAAGATAGAATCAAGTTTAGGATTAACAATGCTACAATTATTGTTACCTCTTTTGAATTTAATTCTTTCACCATCAACCGTTTCAACAATCCATTCTAAATTATTATTAAGCCACTTACTATGTTGTGGGATATTACTCATATCATTTTCAAACGTAACCCAAACAGATGAAGTCCTACTTTCTACTTCATATTCGCAGAATGTTTTCCATTGCCAGCCACCATATCCTTCATAACCAACTTTTTCGTTGTGCATTTTGCCAATAAAATTTAGCATATTGGGATACACTTTTTCAAATTTTTCATATCCTACTTTAGGCCATACACCATTTACTGTTTCGCTATCGCCTACACATAATACATTGAGTTTTCTAACCGGTTCACTAACATCATTGACTACTAAGAGGGTTGATTTACTTTCAATGATGCAACCGTCATCGTCAATTACCTTGATTGTTAAATTATACTCACCTATATCTTCTTTTTCTGGAGTAAAAGTAAAATATCGATTGTAAGTATAGCCTTTTTCACATTCGGCTTTTACATAATATTGATAGGGATTATGTTTTTTAATAACCCCTCTGAAAAATAACTCAAATCGATCATTTACGACTAAATAATATTTCGATGGAAGAAAAATCATATTAACACTCCTTGATAATTTTGTTTTTTATTATTAGTGACAAATATGTACTACTAAGTACCAAGTATTTAAGCATATTGCTATTTAAACTTATTTTTTAAAAGTGGAAAGCAAAAAAACTATTTTCCGAAGCACACAAATCACGATATACCTTTACAAATTATTTTTCTGCTTATATCTCTTCACTTATTTATATAATACTACGGACGAATAATCTTCTAACATATACTTTTTTTCCAAAAATTTTTAATTATCTATTTATTTCTAAAAAATTTTTTCTTAATTGTACAAAATAATATAGCAAAGCCTCCAAATCCTAATATTACAACTATACCTATTACAATACTAACAATTACGTCATTAGATAACCAGTGCTTGTTGGTGTTAGTGCCAATTTCATCTCTCAATGAATCATTTTCATATAAAGCAGTTAAATTTGTTTCGCCATTTACCACAAAGTTATATTCTCTGTATTTACTTACAATTTCGCCATTATCATTTATCCAACCTTTGAATATCATGCCTTTTTCTGGTTCATCAGCAATTATTTTAACAATTGCTCCGTTTGCATAAAACTTGCTTTTACCATTTATTGTCACTTTATACGTATCAATTTTAGCAATTGTAAGATTGGTTAGCTCATTTCCGTCGATATCAAAATGCCTTTTACATTCGATACAATCTTTATGTCCTTTTACGCCATTTTCAGTAGTTGTTGCGGGAACCTCGTCTTTCCAAATGCCAAATTCGTGATTATTCTCATTAATAGGAATTTCGAAAGATTCAAGCGTTATCTTAGTTTTATTTATATCAAAATAATTTTCACAAATTGAACATTTATAATGTGCCTTCATTCCCTTTTTAGTACAAGTGGAAAAAACTTCTGGTACTAAGTTTCCTAACTGGTGTTCATCATAATTTGTTTCAATAATTTTTTCTTGAATTACAAAAGTACAATTTTTAAACTGGACACTTTCATATTTAATTTTACCTTTTTCTATACAGGTAGGTTGCTTAATCGTAGTTGCTACTGTTGACACAGTTTCAGTTTGAATGTGTGTATTATCATACTTGCATACTTGGCTCGCTGTAACTTGTGCATTGTCGAAACTCCAAACGTATGTAGGCTCACCCCATACATGTATGTGATATTGAGCATATTTGGTAATATTCACAAGCCCATATTTTCTTGAAGGATTTTCTATTTCAATAATTTTGTTGATAATTCCATTATCTATTATATCCGAAAAAATTACCCATTCATTAAGATTTTGGTCTTTTATATATTTTTTTACTTCTGGAGAAACAGTTATTTTCCAACTCTCAAAATACGATATAATGTCTGCTTTGTATTCATCAGCAAAAAATGTAGCAAATATTTCAGAAATTAATAACTGATAATTTTGTCCTTTTTTTATTAATTCTCGATAATAAGTAAAAAGTTTTCCATAGGTTTTATCTCCCTCAAAAGCATCAAATAAATTTACTAGAGCAAAAAGCTTTTCTTGGGTATTAGTATAATATCCCTGAGTTTGCTGATTCCATCCAGAATCATTTTCTATAAAGATTTCTTCTCCTGCAATCCTTTTTTGGTTCCATCTTTCTTCGGTTTCTTCAAGTGTTCCACCCAAATGGTTTTCTTTAGGATTTCCTTTAAATAATGATGAATCTTTAATTATGTAATATACAAAAACATTGTTACCTGTTTCTTTTAACTTCATATTACCGCCGTTGCCAAGTCTTCCCTGATAACCATGGCCTATTTCATGAAGAATTGCATACCAATAAGAAAAGACTCTTTGCATACTTTTTTGTCCTATACTTATCAGAGATGAGTTAAGATAATATGCACCACTTGCCGTTTTTTCATCCTCGACAATAGTAAATTTTGTAGGATAATTTTGATTTAAAGTATCCTTGGCGTTCAATTCTAAGCCTATCATCTTATCCATTCTAGCTATGACCTCATCGTAGTATTCTAATACTTGATCAAGAGAACCAATAGGATTGTCAAATTTCCAAGCACCATTCAAATAATTACGATAATATATGTGCAGCACTATAATAGAGGAATTACCATCTATTACCGCATATGTATCATTTGAATTATTCCATTTTTGATAAAATTCATCATCAGTAGAATCTTTATAATGGTAATAAGTAAGCGGTTTAGCGGCCGAAGCATTGAAGACCAATTCTATCTCAAACGTGACATCAACTTTTTCATCTTTGAGTCTAGGTGCATTTATTAATGGAACAGCATCGTAACTCATATCATCAATTTCACATTTTACTTCAATCTCTTGTTGCTCTTTTACATTTAAATACGTTGAAGTTCTTATTCTTCCAGTGTCTGTATAACACGTGATAGTTGGATTTACATACAAATCATCTACCTCGCTACTAAGATTGGATATAAATTTGACTTTTGCACATCCTCCTTTAGGAAGATATATTCCTAATATTTGAGAATTGTTGCTATCGCATCTTCCTATCTCCATATCAACAAGATTTTTCATCTGTGGAACGGCATAGATTGTACGAATTATTCGGCAATCACCGCCTACTTTATCGTTAATTGTTACAGGTACATTTAATGTTTTTACATTATTGTGTGAATCCACAATTTCATAAACAATATTATACTGTCCTGGTATATTAGGTTGTACATTGTTTTCTTTTATTTTAATCTTGTGTGTAATATCTCCATCCTCAAAGTCTTTTGCAAAAACTCTAAATCTGCTGTCTTTTACGAACTCTTCTTTTGACCCCAAAAAAACATTCTTGTCTATAAAAATCTGAGTGGCACCATAGAATAATGGTGCTCTTTTTTCATTCCAACCATATGAAGAAACCATTGTATCATCTGGTTTTTCCTCGGAATCTACCAGCTTTGTATAAGCTTTCACTCTGGCAACACAACCACCATTAAAAATATAATCGTAACCAGAATACTCATTATTGTAATATGATGGCTTTTTTGAATCGGATTGAACAACTCTTACATAGGCATTGCCTGTAGGATTTGATACTTCTACAACTATCGAAAAATATGAATCTTTATCAATCTTAAGCGGTTTATCAAATTTTATCGTGTTATAACCTCCATATTTAAAAATCTGAGTTTTTTGTGCTGACAAAATTCCTCTTTCGACTTGGAGTTGTCCACTGCCATCAAGATTTGTATAAACCCTTATTGTAACACTAACATCATTACCAACAAAACCAACATTTACAGCCTTGAGGTATTCTGATTGATCTTTTGTACCCTTTTTGGCTTGATAAACGTTAGCAACTTTTTTTTGCTTAATAATTCCAAAATCAAATTCACTATTGTCGTAATAATAGTTAAAATCGTATTCTTCTTTTGTTGCATAGGTAAATGTCCAAGAAGTTGTTTCAGAAATTTTGCTCTCATATGTCAACCAAAAATAACCATTATCATCGTAACTATTTTTTACAAGCCATCCACCATTGGTAGAAACCTTACCTGGTGAAAACAATCTACTATCTATGTTATCATCCCACCCTACTAAAGTTATTGCATGTGGTATGCCATTAGTAACTGCGTTATCATTGAAATATTTATTTGTACCACCATCATAATAACACGATGCTGTAACCGCTCCATATTTAGCAATAGCGCTTTTTAGTTCAACTATTCTGTCTTTATTGCTTTGCCCCGACGATATTAAATTAGCACTCTCTAACCGATATGTGGAATTTTCCCACACGTCTGCAGATGGTTTATCTCCACCTATTGGTCCTTGCCACATACTAAATAAAGGGGCCGTTTGTTCAATACTTCCAGCTTTTTGTGTCCACTCCCCCGCATCATTACTTACGTAGTTTGCATTATTGCCTAATGGGTCTATACTTCGAACATATTTACGGTAAGCAAGTGCTTGTGGATTGAGTCTTAAAGTATTTTTATCACCTATTTTACTTTTCAATATTGATGATTCAGAAGCGCTAATTGCTGCATACGCCCAACAGAGATTAGTGCTACCTTGATCTTTTGTTGGCGTTAATTCTCCACGAGGATCAAATTTTGTTAGAGTAATAATCTGTTCTGTTGATGAATAAAAAGGTTCTGTTTTTTCACTACCAATCTGTTCAGTTATTGTTGTATTGTCGGATTTTTCAATAAAATCGCTTCCACGTTTTGCTGCTATTGCCCTAGTCTTAGTAGGACTTTTTATGGAAAAAAAACTCATTAATGTTAATAAAAAAATCATTAATAATAAGATTTTGTGAATATAAGTGACTGATGTTATTTTTTTCATTCTATCTTGTATAATATAACCGTATAATAGGTCGTGAGTTTATATTATATTCCTTTCTACATATTTTATATAAGCATAATTAATTATGTTGTAATTTAACTATACTCTCTATTCATTTAAGTCATTCCTATGTTTAACCATTTAAGAAAAATCTTGCAACACCTTTATTTTGTTGCAAATAGTTAGTGACACTTTGCTGTTTTATAAGAACGAATAAATTGTAAAAACTTCAGGGTTCTTACCAAGCACGACAAATTTACTAACAAGGAGGTGCAACAAAATGTTAAGCAATTATAATTTTAGACTAATCAAAAAAACTAATTCATCATCTTAAAGTCAAAAGTTTAGTGATTCATCTTGTATAGCTAATCACCAATTCTTTCCTTTTTAAAATCTTCATAGATTCCCTCAAGTAATTTCTTTAAAAAAGTTTTATTTTCAATCTCATCAACAAGTATCATTTTCTTTGCGCCCTCATATGGCAATTCCATTTGTGCATTTGGCATCATTTTGATTGTTGAAGGGGTAGATTTAACAAGAAAACGATCATCATATATTCCACCAACTACTTTTCAATGATTATAAATAATATACTCACCCATCATTGGTCGATAGGTTATATCATCCAATTCAGAAAGTTGTTCCAAAATAAACTCTAAATATTCTTTACTTGACGCCATTATAATTACCTCTTATTAATTATCATATAACACTTTTATTATAGCATATTTTTACTATTATTTATATATTTTTGTTTAAAACATTAAAAACAATAATAAAAAAGTCATTTACCTCATCTTTTTAGGCAAATGACTTTTTACATTTAAAAATGACATTATATATTTAATAATTTAATTACTTATGAATATTCTATAAATTTCTGCAAGTTCAATTATTAAACATTTCATTGATTGATATTTATAATGTATCTAGTTTTCATTATTATATTCTTTGATGGCATCAACTAATAACTTAGCATCATCTTTGTTTCTAGTAGCAATAATATAGAAGTTATTTTCACCTTTTCCTTCACTTTCTCTATTTATAGTAAAGTGATAAACCATAGTACTTTTATTAACCAATTCACATGAAACATAATGTAATTTATTTAATAGTATTGAGGCATAGTACTTTTTAAAACCACCAAATGCTTTGGCATAGCTAATATATAGTTTATCATCTTTGATTGATAAAATAAAGAAGGCTGGAACTGGAAAATCAGTTTGATAAGTCGTATATTTCATTGCAACTAAATAACTACTTGTTTTAGTATAGCTTCTGTTGCTGTGACATATAAGTCTTCTTTCATCACAATAACCTGCATTGTAAATTTGTTCTTTTATTTTATTATAATTCATTTTTTCTTCCTCCTAAAAATAGATAAGCGTTTTAAAACCATCTCTTATACAATTTGGCTTTTTTTCTAAATACTCTTCAGTATTTATATTTAATCTATCAACCATCTCATCTATAGCTCTCATTTCTGTAAGTAGTAAAATTTCATCATCATTTTCACATAAGAAAAGTGGTATAAAAGTAATAGCATCACGATAATAATATTTCATATTTTCTTTTTTTAATATGTCATCTTCTAGTTCAAAACAATCCATATTCCAATACAAATTTGATGTAATTAATAATTGATTTTCTTTTAAATTATACATTTCAACAAGTTTGGTTGGATATTTGTATATTAAAACACTATCAAACTCATCTGAATAACAAGATATTAAAAGCGGATCAAGACTTATTACTTTAGCTATTTGTGTATCTCCATCTTTTAACGCATTAGCTACTTTTCTTTTATTTCTTTTTAATTGCTTAATTTCACTTTTTTCTAAATTTAATATTTCAATTAATTCTTTAATTTTACTTTTTGATAGTTTAAATTTTCCTGGCAAATAGCCAAATGATGCGTCTTCCATATTCGTTTTCCTTTCTTATGTTTACTAATTTTAATATTTATGTTAAAAAAGTTTAATTAATGACTTTTTGTATTATTGTATGAATTTAAATTTATTTTTAAAATAAAAATGTTCCCTTTTTTGAGGGAACTTATTATCTATTAATATATAGTTTTAAACGTGTCCCCCAAGTATACTTAAGAAGTGTCACTACATTGTTTTTCAAGTTTATCATAATATGTAAAATAATGCAAGCATTTAAAGAAAATATTATTTTAAATCTGATTATCTTATAATATATTCAAAATAGTATAAATATTACGTTTTATATAACTTACTTTTTATAAGTTTTATCTATATCTGATGTAATCAGAATCAAATTATATGGGAAATAATCTTCTTTTTCTTTATTGTCAAGAATTTCTGCTTCATAAAATGCTTTTAAAACTAAACCTTGGATATTCCATAATTGGTTACTTATTAATGAATTAGTATAATCTTCTAAATAATTTGGTAAGTAATTTTTCATATTATCTGATAACTTTTTAATAATATCTTTTAGTTTTTCTTTTGCATTTTCTAATTCACTCGATTTTGTTAATTCTTCTACTTTTTTGAAATCATGATAAGTGAAAAATGGGAAATTAAATTTTATTTTATTGTCAACAAGTTTTAAAATGCCTTTATTAATATAATCATTGATTTGTTCTTTTTTATCCGACATAGTTCTATTAATAAGGTTTTCATATGTAGCATTACAGTTATCTAGTAGTTTATTTAATAACTCATAATTTTCAGTTCCATTAGCTGATTTATTAAATGCAAGTCTTCCTGAATTAGAGGCGTTTTGAAAGGTATAGGCATTTATTCTATTAATACCATCTTGATACGTGTTAATTCCCATATTAGTTATGTATTCATTACTATATTGTAAATCAGTCATATAGAAATCCCATTTACCACCACCTGGGCGATTATGATATGAAAACATTGGTTTAGTATCATTTAGGATTTCATAGTTTAAATATAAAGAAAAACTCCACATTGCTTCTTCATTGGTCAAATTAGCATAAGTAATTAGTTTTCTATATTCACCAATATGTTTTTTTGCAAATTTTATTAATTCGTCTGTATAACCTTGATAATTATCTATGAGAATTTGCGCATTTGAACTTAAGATATCTTTTGTAATATATGGAAAATTAGTAATATATTTATTATTATCAAGTTTTTTAAGTAAAGTCACACTAACTAACTGACTGACAATGTCTTCTACATATGGTCTTGATATACCAAGTTCAATGGAATAATCTTCAATTGAACAAGGGTTATTGTATGAATGATATAACAAGTTTTTATTAATCAAGGTATTAACATAATTGTTTGGATTATACGTACCCATTTTCATCATTCCAAAAGAAACTGAAAAGTTTTTTGGAACATAAGCTTTTTTACCATTTAGTTTTTCCACATCTAAATACTCCTTTAACTTTTGTCTTATATTTGATAGTCTTCTACCAACTGTTCCAAGAGGTAAATTTAATTCTTCTGCTATGAACTTTAGAGTTTTATCTTCTACATAATAAGCGTAAAGTATTTCTGCATAATCTTTACTTAGTAGCTTAATAGCTTGATTTATTCTCCTTATTTTCTCCTCTTCAAGTAATTTATCAAGTGGTGATAAGGATTTATCTAATTCATCAATATCTTCTTTATATTCTATATTCTTTCTATTTTTTATAGTTTTTCTTAGATACATATTATATTGATTCTTACAAACACCCCATACATAATAATCCATATTATCGATCTGTGCACCTTTATCAATGTTTTGAATTATTTCTAAAAGAATCGTTTGTGATAAGTCTTCTGCATCCATTCTGTTATTACATCTTTTTATACAATAGAAAAATACTTTATCAGCATAATCCACTACTTTTTCTTTTAACTCTTCCTTATTCATATAATTTTTACCTCTTCACTTATATAGTTGCAAAAGTTATAAAATTTTTCGATAGTTTTCCAATATTATTATACTATTTTTTCATTTAATCTCTTTTTCTTAAGCTCTTGACATTTTCTGAAACTCTAATATCCATAAATACATTCATTTCTAATGTATTATTACTTTAAGTTAAATTTTTAATTTTAACTATTTATTAATTTAAAAAAATCATCCTAACTAACCTTACATTTAGAATTAGTCAGAATGACTTTTTATTTTATTATAATATTATGAATAGATTAAATTATTTAACAAAATGATATTTACCTTTACCATGGCCTATCACGGGTTCAATAATATCACTTTCAAGCATTAATACAATTAGTTCATATGCTCTTGTTGATTTTAACCCTGTTATCATTTCAACATTGCTTCTACCAAAAATTCTTTCAGTGTCAAATTCTTCGTAAAGTACTACTATGTGACTTAAAGTTTTATTAGATATTGATGTTTCAATGTTCGCTTTTGATGACTCGTTTGAAGTAGGGTTGATAAGCATAGTTCTATTTTTAAGTTCATTTTTCTCATTTAGCAATAAATTACGTAAAAATATTTCTAAAAACTCCGTATTTCATAAATACTATTTTTGACATCATCATAATTTGCACGAACTAAAGCGCTTCTAAAATAACAAGCATTTTAATACTTTGCATTACTTTCAATATATTTTTCAAAAAGTAGTATTTTTATATTATAAGAAAAATATCAGCTTCGTTAAAAATATTTTATAAGTCCACCAAATGTATATTTATATTAATACATATTTATAAATTTTTTTATAAATATTAGTTAGCACCTAAGATATAAATTTAAAACAAATTGTATATCGGTATCATAATAAATATAGTAGTAAAATGACATATCATTAACATTAACTTTATTGATATTTTTTAATATTTTTCATTTATTGCTTTTAATAAAACAAAAAAAGTAGGATATATAACCTACTTTCCCCATAAATGGAATATTTGGATTAAGGCATTACCCAAGCCTTCCCATGGGTCAACTATATTATATCACACTTTATAAATTTTTAGATAAAATATTTTAGTTTTCTTTTTTTGCTTTTCCAATAGAACCACACCTTTTTATAATTTCTTGTATATAATATACCGCAGTTCCATTATCGTCTTGTTCTACTATACGGCTAATTACTTGCTATTTGAAATATTTATATTTTCTAACAACTCAACAATTTCAAAGTTACCATTGTCTCTTGCAAGATCTAAAGCTGTTTTTTGATCATTATTTTTTAATGTAACATTTGCATTGTTGTTCAAAAGACATTTGACCGTTTCAATATTATTTCCTTTGGCAGCAATCATTAAGGAAGTTTCATTATTCAAATTTATTTCGTCAACATTAAAGTTCAATTTATTAATTAAATAATCAACAATTTTATCGTTATTAAAATAAGCTGCACGGTGCAAATAATTGCCAGAGCCAATTGATTCTTTCCTTAATAATTCTTTATATGCTAACGTATTGTCTATTTCAATTATTTTTTTGAAAACTTCAAACTGACTGTTTACATATGTTTCATTATAATTAGATCCTCCTGATAATAAAAAATCTAATACAGATAAATTATTCTTGGTTTTATATGAAACATTCGCACCATTATCTATTAATACATCGATTATCTTATCATAATTTGAAGCATCAGAGCCTCTTACACAATATAATATAGGAGAATAATCATCAATTGTTAAATTGACATCTGCTCCATATTTAATTAGTATTTCTACAGCCTTTAAATCATCTCTTACACAAGCATAGTGTAATGGAGGAAGATTCCATTGTTCTGTTGCGGTAGCAAAAAATTTGATGAAATATGGCCTTCTATTTATATTAAAATTCCTTTTTTTAGAAATACTTTCAATTGTTTCATAATCTTTATTATCAATTGCTTTAATCAACTTTTTAGTTGATGAATATTTTGTTACATTAATGGTCAAAAATAATATAATAAAGATTAGTAAAGAAAATATTATTATCCATTTCTTTTTCATTATTTGTTTAAATTCCTTTTATAATATTTGCTTTAATTTATTTATTGGAAAAAAAATATCAAAATTATTTTTTTTATACACTTTTTTTACTTCTTCTGATAAATTATAAATTATGTTGTTATCATTAATTACACATTCTTTGCATCCAAAAAAATAATTCTTTTTGTATAGTACCTTAATACTATCAATTATACAATCATTTGTCACTTCTTTAACAATAATTACATTATTTGGCGTACAAAAAACAATTTCATTTTCAAAGGATTCTTCAACCTCTTGTTTTAGCCTAGCAATTGTTATAATAGACAAATTATAGAAGTTGTTATCTATTTTAACATAAACATCATTTCTATAGTTTTTTTGAAATGATTCATCTTGCATATTTTTTGAATTATCTTCAACATATATATTCATGAAAGTCCTCCTTAAACATATGTAGATATTATTTGATCAAGTAATTCTTGATACCTTTCTAATGTCATTGCTTTTTTAGGAACAATTTTATAATGACCTTAACCACCAGTTTTAATAAATTTTAATTCAGAAGAAATATAATCAACCCTTGAAACTTTCCCAAATTGTTGAACTTTTGAAGGATCAGTATTAACTGAAATACCTTTTAATTATTTCTTTAGCTTTATTCATAAAAATATAAGTTACACATTAATAAAAATATTTTCACAAATAATATCAAACATTACATTCCTATATTGATTTTTTAATAATAGTACGTATTAAATCGTTTTGTTTCATTAAATCAAGAGAGTCAATTTCAATATGAGCAGTAATAATATTATCTTTTTTTATGAAATATTATTTTACTTTTTTATTAAATTTTTAATTGACATTTACAGGTAGGTTGAAACTACCAAAAGTATATTTATTATATCATGAATTTAAAAATATTAATAGATATTTATTGAAAAAGCTTCAATTTTCCTTTTTAAGATATATTTTTTCTTTTATTCCATATTGACTAGAAATTACTTCCGATAATAAAGATTTAAAATTAATTTCAATATTTGTGGCTGCCTCAAAAACAATAGTCTTTAATTCTGTATACAAATTTATATAAATTATAAATGTCTTCAAAATACACCTTATCTAAATATTGATTATTAATTATAAATGGAATTTTATATGCATTAATTAATTTATAATATCCTACTTCTTGTAATACTCTTTTAGCTAATTTTTCACTTTTAAATTTTAATTTTTTTTCATTTTTTAAGAAATTAACTTGTTCATCAATTGTCATATAATGTTTATGCATATATTACCCCAATTAATTTTGTAAAAGAAAAACCCCGGTCCCGAAGGATTCCGGAGTATGATCCACAAAAGATTTACCTATACCCTAGGCATAAATATTATAATATTAATTTTATGTTTTGTCAATCTTTTTACAGAAAAATCAATGTTATCTTATAAAACCTTAGCACCTAAATAATCTAAAGTATGATCAATAGTATTATATGTAATAATGCTCATTTTATTATTTTATTCATTAAATAAATTGATATATTTTTGTTCATCTTTAAATTCAAGGTCATATCTTTTTCTTATACAATCAATCATTTTCGTTTGGAAACTGTTTATTTTCTTTTCTTATGAAATTAAATATTTTTTTCCAAATCACATACTCATCGTTTGCTTCAATTTCAAAGAAATATTTGACAATTTCAAAATCCGCTTTGGCATAAGAGCCTCTCTTTGTAGTTGCTGAAACTGATTCATCAGAATTTAAAACAAAAAGATTTTTAGTTTAGTATTTCTTCGCAATATGATTTTAATTCAGGAATACTTTCTATAGCTGTATTCAATACAATTTCTAAATTAATTGTATCATATCCATGTACTATTTTATTTCTCATTCCTATAATTTGTTTCCATGGTATCTTATTATATTCTTTCATAAATTCTAAAGACAAACCATTAGCTAATTCACCAATTTGAAATAAATTAAAACATACCACTTCTTTAACGTCATCATTCCTTGAGAACTCTGCTTCCGTAATATTTGCCACTTTGGAAGTTACACGATTACATCTTTTAATAATTTGTAATAATATACCCTTATCTTTAACTCCTAACATAATTTAATCATATCCTCCATAATTTGCATTTTAAAATAGTCATCAATATAAGATGAATCAAAAACAATATCTACTTTCTTATTTAAAGCTTTTTCTAATTCATCTTCGAGTAATCCTTGGTCTATAAATGTTTTAATATTTCCTTTATTACAATATATATCAATATCACTTGATTCTTTTGCTTCTCCCCTTGCATATGATCCAAATAAATAAATTTCATTAATGCCATATTTATTAAGAATAGGTTTGATTATAGTTTTAATTTCTTTAATTGTATATATAGATTTGTTTAAATCAGTATTAATTAATGATACTATATAACCATTTCTATTCTCAATATTATCTAAATATTTTATTATATTATCATCTGACTTCTTTACTCTAAATTGATACATTTTATAATTATTCTTATTAAAATTTGAAATGTATTCATTTTGATTAAATGACATATTATCACCTCTTACATACATATGATATCATATGTTTTTAAATTTGTCAAGTTGTTAGTATATTAGTAGTATATGTAGTAATAGCTTTTATAATACAAAAGGTCAAATTATAGTATCTGGTCATTATTATTACTAAATGCTACAATATCTATTTTGTATAATTATATAAAATTATAAGTATTTTTATGATATTAATAAAAGCCAGTCAACTTATTAGTTAACTAGTTATTTATCATTTTAACGTTATTGTTCTTTCTTTATCCAAAAGCTCTAATAATTGATTTTCATCAAAGATTTCACCAAATATTATCTTTCCATCAAATATAATTTTATTAGATTTAATTTTTAAGATTTTCTCTTTTTTATTATTTGTTTCTTTATTTCTTTCTTGTAAATAAATTTTAAAAACTAACGCATTGCCTTTAGAATTAACAATCTTATAATAATTAGAAATTAATCTTCTTAGTTTTTTATTCATTTTATGTAATATACATTCTTCGAAAATAATTTTTCTATTAAATGAATTATTCTTTCGCACAAATTTAAAATATATATACAAATAATTAATAATACTAAAACGACAAAGGAATAAAAAACCTATTGAAATTATAAATCCAAAAATGGAAAACCAGTAAATACCATTAATATGAATAAACAAAATAACAAATGAAGATATAAATATGAAATATGAAATATGAAATTATAATAAAAGGTAGCCTCTCCTTATTTTCTACATATGATGGTGTATTCGAATTACTATTATCAAAAAACTCTTTATTAGTATATTTAAAATACCCTTTTAAAAATGCCCAAAAATTATTTTTACTCATTTAAAAAACTCTTTTAAAATTTTTTTAGATAAATAATCAAAATTTATCAACTAAATAGCCATATCCCATAGAAGTTGCACCTCCAAAAATTGAACCAGCTAATTTATCAGAAATAATATTTCCAATCCATTTAGAATCTTTCATAATAGCTTTGGTTAATCCACCTGTTTTCTTAGCATCATTAGATCCTATATATTTTTTCATATATGTTTAGAATATTTATATATTTAATAAATTTAAATCAATAAATAATATTTTCATATTTATTATATTCAATTATTTTTTTAATCAAAATGTGATGATTAATCATAAATGCATTAGTTTTTAAAATTCTTTTATTTTTAACAAATAAAATTTCATTTTCTGTTTTATTAATTATAATTACATCTTTATAATAAAACACTTTTCTCCTAGCAAAATAATGTAAAATAAAACTATCATTTTTTATTTCAATTTTCCATGTATATACAAAACATGAAACTATTATAAAAGATATATCTATTATTAAAAATGCTATTAAGACTAAAAATTTATCAATTGAAGCTGTGTTCCAAAAAAAGGTTAATAATAAAATCACAAATAGTAAAAAAACAGAAACAATAATAAATGGAAATACTAATTTTTTTGAATATAAAACTAATATGATTTTTACAATTTTTATACAATTATAGTTAATTTAATTATTAAGTGTTGTATCTTCTTTGTATACTTTTATGATTTCAGTTTTTAAATAAAATATATAGTCATTATACTTTTTGTAATCAGTCATTTGATTCTTTTCAGTAGTTTTACCACACTTTATAATTTTAATAGTAATACTACCTTTTTTACCATTTTTTTTAAAATAAATTTTAAATGGATTAAAAAAGGAAATATTCACATCTGTAATGCCCATTTTTTTTTCAAAATTAATAATATTATTATAATCTCTTAATAAACTATAAATTAATTTTTTTTGATGATTATTCTTTGAAAATATATAACATATACCACGTTTAATTATTGAAAAAATAAATAATGGATTATATTCTATTACCAAAAAACTAAAAATTATTATTAATAATAAGCATATTATATTATTAATTAAAGGAATATTTTTTGAATAGACAATGTCAAAAATAGTTAAAATAGTAACTATATTTACTATCACAATCATAAATATTCTTGCCACTGGAGGAAAATAAGCTCCTAATCTATACACTTTTCTATTTCCAAATCGATTATGTTTATATTCATATTTAGTTAACTTCATAACTCCTCCTTTTTTAAAAAATAATTAATGTAGTTAATTCTGAAACAAGTTGCGATGTATATTTTTTTGCAAACCATTCAGTTTCTTTAATAGCTTCTTTAAATGCTTTAGCAGTTTTACCATTCTTTTAAAACCCCCAACTTATTTAAAGGACCCTAATAAATAATCCTCCGTTTTAAACATCTGATACATATTATTTAATTATATTACAATTTGATAACAAACTAGTTATTTTCTTTTTTACGTTTTTTGAAGTATTTTATCATTTCAATAACCAATAGCAAAATTATACCTATTATTGCAAGAATTATAGATCTTTTAAGAATCACATAAAAATCTAATGTACCATCATGACATAGAAATTCATATATAGAAAATGATATAATTATACCAATCAAAATCATAACGTTTTTAAATAATTTCATCATTTTTAATAACCTCCTAATAAACTATCCATTCTTCGTATTGTGGTTCCCCAAAAATTGAATTATACGTTGAAATGAGAGATGATCCTACACTTAAAATTGCACCAACCTTTTGATACCATCTTGTTTCTTTACCTAAATAATTTTTAAATAATGAAAAGGCATCTCCAACTGTTCTATAATCATAAAATACTCCACCTTCACCAGGAATAGTATATTGATATTTTTCACCAATATGCCAAGTGAATTGAGTGGCAACAGGGATTGTTTTTGGAATAGCTTTAGATATATATATTTTTGGTATATTAGCATATAAAGATCTAGTTAAATTAGATGACCAATGATCTCCTTTACTATTACTATACCTTATTTGTGTAGCACAAGCTTGAACCATTCCAAGTAGAGTATTTGCACCATATGTAAACATCATAAGTCCTAAATTGCTTGTCACTCCATTAGGCACGTAAAAACTACCTACAATTAACCATGCAGAAGCCGTAATCATTGCCGCTGATAATAAACCTTCCCATATTCCTGTTCCTACATCACGACCTTGCTGAATAAAATATATATTTAATTTTTTCTTGAACAATATAAATTTTTTGATATTTAGTTATAAATAAAATTAAATTAATTATATTTTTCTCTTTTTTTGAAAATTCCATAATTTATACTCAATTTTCCAACAAAGTAAAATCATTAACAAACATGTTCCTTATGAGAAATTGGAAGTGTTTTTTTCTCCAAAATTGCATCATAATTTTTAATTTGAGTTAAATCGGTATAACTTTCAAAAATTTTAGATAATCGTTCAGTCTATGTAACAAAAAAAGATTCAAAATTATCCCATTCACAAATTATCATTGATTCATAATCACATTCTTTCATTTTTTTAAGTTTTTTTAAAGATGTGGTTGCTGGTAAAGCATACATAGCTATTATTTTTTTTGTTTTAAAATCCCATGCAATATGAGTTCCATCATACTTATAATTTCCGATTACTAACCATCGATTTTGAGCCTCTTCAGAAAATTTCACTGAATTAGAATACCGCAAATTGTACGGAGCTAGCCATTCTATATTTTCTCTCTCCAGCAATGATTCAGTTTTACCAATTTTTTTATTCTCTACTATTGGAGTCTGCTCTCCAAATAATGAAATTGAATTAAGAAATATATTTAACCCATTTGTAGTTTTTAAAAATTCAATATACCATTTCGGAAAAACATATTTAGCTTTTTGAACGTTATTCACATCATCTTCTAGCTTAAGTATTTGTTCATTATTTAATGGTTTAAAAAAAGTGTGAAAAGTTCTTGCAACAAGCGGATCGTTTTCAATAACATACTTAACTCCATTAGAATAGGCAACGACTTCAATTTGCTTTCTTTCTTCTTCTTTTCTTATAAAATTAATAATAAAATTCATAAAATTAACCTCCTATATTGGTTGATTTATATTATTTAATATGTAATTATATGAATTTGAAATATTTTTAATTTTACTTTCTAAGTAAGACAAACTTTTAATTTTATCATAATAAATTTCATAAACACGTTCTTTAACTATTTTATTGTCTTGAAATAGCATAATTAAGTATATAATATTAATTATAAATTTAGAAAAAACCATATCTATTTATTGACACCTTATGCTTTCCAAAAATTTAATAAATTCATTATGTAAATTTTTTTCATCATCAAAATATTTGTTATCACTAAAATCCTTTAACACTTCACATTCAAATGAAGAACATATAATTTTTTTCCATTCCTCAAATTGATTTTCTGATAAAATATATCTTTTCAAAACAGTAACAGTACATTTATCAAAATCTCCTTCAACAAACAACAAATTATAATTATCATCAATATTTAGTAAATTTAGTGTTAAAAAATAATTATCCCCATCAAGTTTTTTTTGTTGTATATGTGTGCAAACAAATAAATAAGAGTCATCAAAATTTCTCACAAAAGTTCCATTTTTTTGTTCATTTAATTCTTTTTCATATAATTTAATAAAATGTGAAATAGACTGAAACTTTTTAATATTAAAAATTCTATGATACATTGAGTAACCAAACTTATCAACAAAAGAAGCATCTGTTAATAAAAATTTCTTTTTTTATGTTCGAAAAACACACAAGAATCATTGTGCAGTTTTTCACCTTCTTTTTTTTCTTTCTACGATAATTCTATTCTCATTATCAATATTTAACAAAAATATAACGTTCTTTTCCATTTTTTCTCCTTATTTAAAATACCATTGTGCCCAACTTCTTGCTGCAGGATTATTCAGAGATTTAAAATCAGTTGTAAAACCATGATATATTTTATTAGTACCATCCGAAGGCATGAACTGATAAACATTTTTTATTTATTCGACTTTAATGATAAAACTATACAGATTTTAATATTAAAACTCACTGTTATGTTCCATCACACTTGGACTTTTGGTAGTCTTAAACCTAGGTTGAACTTACTAAAGGTATATGCTATTTTTATTGTATTTTAAACTTATTTATATGAATTTTTGCTTAATTTTCTATTTTTTAGTTCAAAATAGCCATAAAACGACTATTTTTACCTATCTTCTTTCAAGACAAACTACACACTCAACATTAGCTGTTTGAGGAAACATATCTAGAGGTTGAATAGATAAAATATGATATTTTTTTTGCAAATGATTACAATTTTTAGCAAGTGTAGATGGATTACAAGAAACGTAAATTATTTTCTTTACTGGATGTTCTTGTAGATAGTTTATTAATTTTAACTCCATACCTGTTCTTGGCGGATCAACTACCAATACATCAGGTACAAACCCCTCTTCTTCCCATTTACTAAGATATGTTAGAATACTACCATTGTAAAATTTTGCATTAGCAACATTATTGTTTTTAGCATTTTCATTGGCATTTATAATAGCTTCTTTATTATTGTCAATACCTCTTACTTCTTTAGCATATTTAGATAACCAAAGTCCAATTGTTCCAACTCCTGAATATCCATCAACAACATTTTCATATCCTTTAAGTTTGGCTACTTCACATATTTTTTCATATAGTTTTTCAGTTTGTGATTGGTTTAATTGGAAGAAAGCAGTAGGTAATAAATCAAATTTATAATCACCTAATTGTTCAGTGATAGTGTCTTTCCCCGCAATTTTGAATGTTTCAGTACCAAAACTTTCAATTGATTCTAAATCATCATTTATACTAATATAAACACTTTCAATATGTTCAATCTTTATTAAGTCTTTTGCAATATTAATAGTTCTTTGATCACGTTTATATAAAATTAATGTTACTTGGATTTCTCCAGTTAATTTTGAACTTCTTGCGACAATATGTCGTAGGATTCCATCATGAAGTCTAGGATTGTAAGCTATTACTTGATATTTAGTCAAATGTTTACATATTTCGTCAACAGCTTTTCTTAAATCTTCTTTTTCAATTAAGCATTCATCAATGTAAACTAATCTATTTGTATCGCTTGCATATAATCCCGTAACCAAACTTTCGCCATCATAACGAACAGGTAATTTAACTTTATTTCTATAGTTGTATGGATTTTGCATTCCTATAGTGTTCTTTAGTAATTTTTCATTTAATTTACCATTATAGTATTTGTCAAAAGTTTCTTCAACAATTTGTTTTTTGAATCGTAATTGAGCTTGATAATCAACATGTTGAAGTTGACAACCTCCACACTTTTGGTAATACTTGCAAAGTGGTTCTACTCTATCTAAAGATTGATTCTTTTTTATTTTCACTAAACTAGCTCTTGCGTATTGTTCATTAACTTCGGTAACTTTTACTACAACTTCTTCACCAGGTAGTGCCCCAGGAATGAATACCGCAAGTCTTTTGTAATACCCTATTCCTTCACCATTAATACCTATTCTTTTTACTGTTAATAATACTTCTTGATTTTTTGCTAAAACATTTGTCACCATTTTGGTTTCACTCCTTCTACAATTTCTCATCAATAATTTATTATACCATAAAAAGATAATTATTTGTTAGATAAAACAATTTAGAAAAAATTCAGATTTAAAAATTGCTTTATTTTCTTTAATGTGTTATAATAATTATGGAGGTTGTATTAATATGTCAAATGAAACTCAAACTGATTTAACAAACAACAATTCAGTTAAATCTAATAAAGATACCAAAGGAAAGAAAAAATTTAGTTATGCTTATATTTTAATCGGAATAATTGTGGTTCTTGGCATTGTTATGATTATAATGTCAAATAAACCCCAAGTAGTATCATTTAATACTCCTGGTTATATAGGTAGTAAAATTAACTCTGTACGCATAACTGATACTAAGAATGGTTCTATAATCGATGAACCTAAACTAGATCTTACTAATAAACCTTATTATGATTTTTTAGGTTGGTATGATAATGCGGCGGGCGAAGGAGAACCAATTGATTTTACAACTCATCGTTTTTTAACATCAATTACTCTTTATAGCGTATTTGTACCTACTACTTACACAATTACTTATGAATTAGATGGTGGTGAAAATAATTCTGAAAACCCAACAACTTATACGATCAAAACTCAACGACTTAACATTGTAGATCCTACTAAAGTTGACGCAACATTTGATTGTTGGGAATTCCAAGGTAATAAATATTCTAGTTTAGAACTTTCTAACGTTTTAATGAAATATTTAGAAAAACCAGAAAACATAATTTTAAAAGCTATTTGGAAATAACCAAATAGCTTTTTATTATAAAACAATCCTGATAGTTATCTATCAGGATGCTTCTCAACTTATAAGTCTAGTACCGTTTTAAAAGTATAACCTTTATTCTTAATTTCATCAATTAATCTTGGAAGTGCTTCTTTATTACTACTTGATACACTATGCATTAATATTATTGCGCCATCATGGAGATTATCCATAATCGTCTTTACACAATAATCAGCACCACTTTGTTTGTTGGTTTTCCAGTCAACATAGGCAATTGACCAAAAGACTGTTGTATAACCTAAATTCTTTAAGTTAGTTAACGATGCTTTGTCAAAATTACCTTCTGGGGGACGGAAATATTTTGGCATTTCTTGTTTGGTTAATTCATAAAATGATTTTTCCAATTTGCCTAAATCATTGGCTAATTCTTCTTTTGAAAGGGTAGTTATCTTACGATGTGTATACGAATGATTGCAAGCTATATGTCCTTCATTGACTATCCGTTTTGTTAATTCGGGGAAACGTTTAACAAAATCTCCGGTCAAAAAGAAAGTTGCTTTTACATTTTTCAGTTTTAATGTATTTAGAATTTCTTCCATCATACCGTTATCGTATCCTGCATCAAAAGTTAGATAAACGCTATCTTTACTGCCAACGTAATAACTATTTGTACCTTCTATTATTGATTGATATTTACCAATCTCTGGTACTTGGTGCTCGCCATTTCTTTTGAAGCCCCATCCACTAGCGTGTACATTAACTTTAGTTGATGTGAAAAATATTGTGAACATGACCAATGCAACTATCCAAAGTTTTAATATTTTTTTAATAATTACACCTCTTTCATGTCCATAAATATTGTATGCTACATTTAATTTCTTTATACCTTGTTTTTTACTTTTTTCATGAAAAGAAATACCATTCCTGATAAAAAAATGTAACATGACAAATATAGCCAAACTAATAGACTTATTAAACTAGCATAACTACCATAAACCGTTTTGTACCTATTTAGCATATAGCCAAATACAATTATTTGATACAATCTTAATACTGTATAAATGATAAAACCTGTTATACTTGCAATTCCTAAAGTTTCTTGCCATTTTATTGGTATGGGAACTATTTTTTTATATAGAAAAATAAATAGAAAAATAATCCAGGTTAGTGGAAAAATAAATTGTAAGAAACTAATAATAAATCTTATTGGGATATTGAATCGATTACTAATGTATGAAAAATATGTTAATGATACAATCATAGTAACGGTAATTATAAGTATTATTATTAAATATATAAAAGAAAGAATTCTTAATTTTAGATGTGGTCTTTCTTTTATATTATAATACATTAAATCTGAGATTTGATGTAGCATATGCAATAGTTTAGATGAAACATAACAAAAATAGATAATAAAGTAAATAGTTGTCCACTTTCCATCAAATACTTTAACATTTGAAATTGTTTCTTCAATTATTCCAAATTTATTTAAAATATATTCTAATAATTCAAAAAAAGGAATAATCGCTAATATTAAATAGAAAACTAACGACGATGCTAGTACAGATAATTTCATTTTTCGATTGTTAATTCTAATTTCATTTATCAATTTTAATATTGCGTTCATAATATTATTATTGAATAAAAAACATTTTTAATTCTATAAAATATAATTTATTTATAATTAAAAAATGACTTTTTTAACAAAAGCCATTTTTTTAAATTATTTCATCATTTCTTCAATGTCTGCTACTTCTTTAATAATTGAACTAGATAATACTACTGCTTTATCTTTAGTAATTTGAATGTCATCTTCAATTCTAATTCCAATTGATTCTTCAGGTATATATAGTCCTGGTTCAATAGTAATTACCATGCCTTCTAGAATACCAAGATTATCAATTGATGGATCATGAACATCTAATCCTAATGAGTGACCAATTGAGTGGAAATAATATTTTTCTAATTCACTATCTTCTTTGATAAGTCCAAGTTTTTTACAACCATTTGCTAGAATACGCTTAGCAAAATCATTTAGTTCTTTCCAACTCATTCCTGCTTTAGCATGTTCAATGCAACGTTTATTACAATCTAGAACTACTTCATAAACTTCTTTTTGACGTTTAGTAAATTTACCACTAACTGGGAATGTACGTGAAATATCTGATGAATAGTGATTAGTATAACATCCTACATCCATTAACATTAATGTGTTAGGTTCAATTGGTGAATTATTTGATTCATAGTGAAGTGTTGTGCCATTATGACCTGCCGCAATAATTGGATCGAAAGAATTAATTTTCTTTTCTGATATTAGAACAAAATCATGATAAGCATTGGCAATACTTTCTTCACTATGTTCTTTAGCATGACTCATTACATTATATATAGCACGTCTTGTTGTTTCAATTGATTCTTTTATCAAAGCAACTTCTTCTTTAGATTTTATCATTCTTTGACGTAGTACCATTGCATATAAACTTTCTATTTTTACACTTGGATAATCTTTTCTTAAGCGTCTTGAAAGTACTAAGGCAAAGGTATTGTATAAGGCTTGTTCTCTTCTTTCTAAATCTAAATAAACATTTTCAGCAACATTTTCAAAATGTCTAGTAGGTTGAAGAGTAGTAACTAAATACTTATTAAATGCACTATTGTATTTAATGTTAGAAACATCAATACCTGATATTTCTGAAGCTTCACTCTTATAAAGAGTACGTCCAACCCATTTTGCCATTAATTCATCAATCTCATCAATAAATAATAATTCTTTATATTGATTGTTAAATTTACCAATTACAAGAGTAACATCGGCTTGGTCAATACCAGTCATATAATAAAAATTGTGATTTACAACAAATGGATATTCAGCATCTGCAGTTTTAAATTGATGAAATCCTGAATGCAAAATAGCAATTGAATTATCTTTTAATTTCTCATAAAGAGCTTTTCTTCTTTTAATATATAAACTTTTCATATTCTATTTTTTTCCTTTCTTAGTTGTCTTTTTTTCTTCTTTTTCCGCAATGCTAGGATCATAATAGTATTCTAATACATAAGCAAATTGGTTCAATACTTTTGCGGCCTGTTGGATTGAAAGAGTATCAAGCGCAAGACCAATTATATCATCGTGGAATTTATTATGATATTTTAAAACCTTTTTGCCTTCTGGTGTAATACTTAATAGAATAACACGGCGATCCATTTCATCACGTGTTCTTAACAAATATCCTTTTTGAACTAAACGATTTAGACATATTGTCATCGCACCAACTGTTATATGTAATTTGTTTGCAATTAATGTCATCGGTTTATTATTATACCTATTTACCATTTCTATTAAATGAAGTTCACCAATGGTTAAATTTGGAATATTTTTAGTATCCATAGTTCTTTCTTCGATTACCATTGTCATATTAGCAATAGTATTAAAAGACTCTTCTAATTGTTTATATAAAACTTTTTCTTCTTTTGTCCATTGATGTGTTTTCTTAGGAGTAGGTCTAACAATCTGTTTAGGTGTATTGTCAACTACTGGTTCTATTGTTAAAGTTTGTGAAGGGGTAGTAGTTTTTTTAGTTGTTTTCTTTTTTGTTGTTTTTTTAACTACTTTAGTTTCTTCTATTTTCTTAGTTTCTTTTACTTCTTTTGGTTGCTTAGTTTTAGTTTTAACAAGACCTGTACGAGGGTCAATCTTAGTAGTCGAAGTAATATTTGTATCTATTTTTATTTTTGAAGTTGTACCTTTTTTAGTAGAAGTTGCTTTCTTAGTTGAAGGTTTTTTAGTACTACTTGTTGTTGTAGCTTTTTTAGAAGTTTGAGTAGTTGGCTTCTTAGCTACTTCTTTTTTTGAAGTTGTGGAAGTCTTAGTTTTCTTTTCAATCTTCTTTGGCTCATTTACTTCATCAATCGGTTCTACTTCAAACGGGCTGACACGTTTCTTAGGTAGGGTTGCATTTTCTATAATTTTATCTTCTGGCATAATAACCTCCAATTATTCTTTATATATATTATAATCCAAAATGCTTTTAATGTCAAACTAAATATTTAAAAAATCTCATTAACTCATGATTTTCTCGAAATAAATATCATTTTAGTTTCACAAAAAAACACATTAGAAATCAATATCAAATACGATATCACTAGCATTTTTTGTTCTATCAACTTCGAATAAGTATTTAACTTATTTTTAATTGTTTTATCTAATCTTTTTCAGTACAATTTATAAAGAATCATACTTATAATTATAGTTTGCAATAATTTAACTTTTATCGCAAGAGGGAATTAAAAATTTATTTTTTATATGTTTAAAACATTCTAATATTTATGTAATAATAAAATACCAGGTTTTTAGCCTGGTATAAATATTTTTTGTAATATCTATGTTAATATGAAGAGCATTAATTATATTAACACCCAATATTTTACAAAAAGACATTTTGAACGCTTTTTCATTTATGCATCTTATTAAAAGTATTTTTATTAATTTATAGGCTTTAAGAAAATAGTGACGTCTTCAACTAACGTAAATTCTTCTAATGGTTTAGTACAAGCCATATCAGCAAATACCGCATATCTAATTAGCTCATTAGTAGTTGAATCGAATAGACCATTGTTTTTACCAAAAGTATACTTCAAAATTTTTGAGCTATTTATTGTCATACCTTTTTCACATAAAATATATTTTATTCCCGCATCATAAATTATAGTAATTAAAACATCTTCACTAACTGGTTCAGTTATTAGATTACATTGATATGCTTTTTTTACTAATTGATAGAATTCTTCTTTTAATTGATCTTTTTCTAGTAAGTTTTTGCAATTAACTGCTAATCTTTCTAATACATTTTTACAACTAGCATTGAATTTGTAACTTGAATCTCTTATTAATAAACTAAATTCAATAATTGCACTTGCAAAATACCATTCTTCTGTTACTGCTAATTTTTCATCAGTTTCTTTAAAACTTCTTGAAAATACTGAAGAAACATCAGTCTTTGGATCTTTGTATTTGATTTCTACACTAAACATGTCTGAATCGGCATCATCAGAATTAGGAGTATCTTCACATAGTTCTATTTCATAACATACGATTGTATTGTGTCCACTACAAATTTCACCAGCATCCTTATTAACATCATTAAATTCATCTTTTGTTAATTGTTTATTTTCATAGCCAATTAAACGATATGCCTTGACAACATTAGGATTAAATGTAACACAACTCTTGACATCTTTAGCAACTGTATATAGAGTTTTGTTTAAATCATTAACTAGTACTTTTTCAGCTTCTTCCAAATTATCAATATAAGCATAACCACCATTACCATATTTGGCAAGTGTTTCCATTGTTGTATCTTTATAATTACCCATTCCAAATCCTAGAGTTGTTAAATAAATTCCACTATTTAATTGGTTTTCAACTAATTCTTTTAAGTCATCTTGGCTATATCGACCAATATTGAAGTCTCCATCTGAGGCAATTATTACACGATTATTTCCTCCAGCAATGTAGTTTGATTTAGCAACGTTATAAGCTTTTTCTAAACCATCTGCACCTGCAGTACCGCCGGTTGCAGAAAGGCCATTAACAACTTTCTTCAATGCTTCTTTCTCATCGGCGTACACACCATTTGCTAATATTTTTATTTTATTTGAATATGTGACAATTGAAATTTTATCAGTTGGTGCTAGAGCATCTAAGAATTTTGGAAATACCGCCTTAATTAAATTCAATTTATTTGTTGATGCCATTGAACCTGAAACATCAATTAGGAAAACAATATTATTGCCTGTATAATTTCCTTGATCAGTTTCTTTTGCTTTTATATTTATTGTTAATAATTGAGTTCTTTCATTCCATGGTGTACTACCTAAATTAGCACTTATAGAAAACATTTCATCGTTTTCTGGTCCACCAAAATCATAATTAAAATAATTTAATAATTCATCAGTTCTCACCGCATCATTAGGTATTTTTGTTTGATAATTAATGTATCTACGTAGATTTGAATAAGAAGCAGTAAAAGAATCCATTGAAAAATAGCTTTCTTGTTGCTTGTTAGTGTAAACATATTGGTTTTCTACAATTCTATTATAGTTTTCACCAAGGAATTGATCTCCCCAATTATGTACGAACTCATAATCAAATTGTGATGATGTTCCATCTTCAATCATTCCATTATCTGGTTCGTATAAACTACCCCCTCCATCTTTTCTGCTGTTAGTACATGAAGCAAAAACTATCATTAGTGCCATAATTGCGATTGCGCTTAAAAATTTTTTCATATAACGTCCCTCCTGTTGTTACATTGTTATTATATCATTTTGATAATAGTTTTACAATAAGTTTTTTGCCATTTTTTAACAATCAACCACAAGTAGACTAATATTTCTTACACTGTTTGAATTTTTTAGACTCTATTGTCTTAAAAATATAAAAAGCGATAATAGACAAACTTACTTGTTTATCTAATATCGCCTTTTTGTTTGGCTCTTTTTTATTTATGTTCTTCGATATAGTTTACTAAATCTCTAACATACTTCATATTTTGAGCAGCTTCATCATCAACTTCAATACCGTATTCTTCTTCTAAAGCCATTATTAATTCTACAGCATCAAGTGAATCTGCACCTAAATCATCTACTAAATGGGTATCCATTGTTACTTTTTCTAGTGGTACGTTTAGATTTTCTGAAATAATTTTTTGTACTTTTTCAAAAACCATTTTAATTCTCCTTAGTTATTACCAAATTTATTTTTTAGAGCTTCCATTTGCTTTTCAAAACGTTCTTCTTGACGACGTCTGTACTCTTCACGTTTTGCTCTTTGTTCTTGACGTTCTTTGCGTAATTTTTCTGCTTCTGGATCTACTTGTGGTTTAGGTCTTCTAACGTTGTTTTTATTGTTTTGTTTTTTAGGTTGTGGTTCAGGTTTTGGAGCATTAGGGTCAATCATAGTTAATTGTAAACGGCCTTTTGCTAGATCTACATCTAATACCCATACTTTTACAATTTGACCTACATGAACAGCTTCAAGTGGGTGTTTAATGAATTTAGTAGACATTTTTGATACGTGAACTAAACCATCATCATGTAAACCACAGTCAACGAAAGCGCCAAAGTCAGTAACATTACGAACGGTTCCTTGAAGTTCCATACCAGCAGATAAGTCTTTTAATTCAAGAATATCGCCTCTTAATACTGGTGCTTCAATCATATCACGTGGGTCACGAAGAGGTGAAACAAAGGCATCTAAAATGTCTTGGAAAGTATATTCACCAACATTTAATTCTTCTATCATTGCTTTCTTTTCTTCTTCAGTTAAACCTTTAATTTTTTCTACTAATTCAGTACTACCTAAATCTTTAGAAGTAAAGCCAAGTTTAGTTAAGATTGCTCTTGCAATTTCATAACTTTCTGGGTGAATTGCGGTCATATCAAGTGGTTCATTACCATCAACTATTCTTAAGAAACCCATTGCTTGTTCTAATGCTTTTGGTCCTACACCTTTTACTTTAATATCATTACGGTTTTCAAAACGTCCGTTTTCTTCACGATGTGCAACAATTTTCTTTGCTGTACCAGCATTTAATCCCGCAACATATTTTAATAATGAATATGAAGCTGTGTTGATATTTACACCAACTTGGTTAACGGCAGTTTCAACAACGAAATCAAGCGAATCAGCTAATTTAGATTGGCTAACATCATGTTGATATTGACCAACGCCAATTGATTTAGGATCAATTTTTACTAGTTCTGATAGTGGATCTTGTAAACGTCTAGCAATTGAAATTGCCGAACGTTCTTCAACAGAGAAATCAGGGAATTCTTCACGAGCTAAATCAGATGCAGAATATACAGAAGCACCTGCTTCATTAACGATTATATATTTTACATCACGGTCAATGCTTTTAAGAGTCTTAGCAACAAAAGCTTCAGTTTCACGGCTTGCAGTACCATTACCCATTGCAACAACTTCAACATTGTGACGATTGATTAAATCGCAGAAAGTATCAACAGCAGCTTGATAACGAGCTGGAGGAACTACTTCACCTTTTTGTTTTTGATGTGGATACATTACACTCTTTTCAAGTAATTTACCTGTAGCATCAACTACAGCTAATTTACAACCTGTTCTAAACGCAGGGTCTACACCTAATACAACTTTTCCTTTCATAGGAGGTTGAAGTAAGTAATTCTTTAGATTTTCACCAAAAATATTAATAGCTTGATCTTCAGCTTTATCTTTTAATTCACCACGGATTTCACGAACAATTGCAGGTTTAATTAAACGGTCATATCCATCTTGAACAGCTTCTTTAACATAAGGTGCAGTAATAGAATCTTGGGCTTTTACTATTTCACCTGTTATGTGATCAAGTACTTTAGCATAATCTTCAACGATAGAAACTTTTACAACTTTTTCATCTTCTGCTCGATTTAAAGCAAGAATACGATGTAATTTAATTGTTTTTAGTGGTTCTTCGTAGTCATAGTACATTTCATATACTTTCTTTTCATCAACTGCATCTTCTTTTACTTCTGATTTCATCTTAGCTTCATTTTCAAAGTTTTCACGAATCCATGCACGGAATTTAGGTTCATCAGAAACCATTTCTGCAATAATGTCTTTAGCACCTTGAATTGCTTCAGCAGTGTTTTTAACAATAACGCCTTCTTTTTTCATTGCTTCAATTTCTTCAGGAGTTTTTCCTTCTAAGTTAGTAACATATTTACTAGCTTCTTCTTCAACATTACCTTCAAGAGGGAATGATAGTAAATATTCTGCAAGTGGTTCCAAGCCTTTTTTCTTAGCATCGGTAGCACGAGTCTTTTTCTTTTCTTTGAATGGACGATAAATATCTTCAATTTCAGATAATTTTGAGGCATTAATAATACCCATTTTAATTTCATCTGTTAATTTACCTTTTTCTTCAATTAAGCGCATTACGTCTTCTTTACGTGCTGCTAATTTTTGCCCATAATCCCATTCTTGATATATTGCACGAATTTGTTCTTCATCCAAATTCCCTGTAACTTCTTTACGATAACGAGCAATGAATGGTACCGTTGCTCCACCTTCAATTAATTCTAATACCGCTCTGATTTGGCCAATTCTAACATTTTGTTCACGAGAAATTTTACCAAGTAAAGCGTCATTTATGTAATTATTTTCCATAAAAAAACCTCCAACACTTGCGAATTAGTTTGCTATATTTAAAATCCGCATTCTATAGTATTATACCATAAAATGCGGATTATATCAACCAAAATAACCCCTTAATATTTCGATTATTCGGTTCATTATATGCTTAGTTTGCATTGTTCTAACTTGATTTCTACTACCTTGAAAACTAACATTTTCAAGTACTTTTGAATCATTTACGATAATACAATAATCACATTTGCAAATACCCGATTCATCTTCTGCTTTACCCGTTACTGATGCACAAACATTAGCATGTGTTACTTTTTTTAAACCCTCTGCCATTTCTTCAGCAACTTCACTTGAATAAACGGTGTATTTATTTAATGTTTCTTTACTCACTCCAAGTATTCTCATTTTTGCTTCTTCCGAATACGTTACATAACTTTCATTGATAACATTAGATGAACCACTTACATTAATTAATGTTGAAGCTAACATTCCACCAGTACATGATTCCGCAAAGCTAATAGTCATATTATTTTTTAACAATAGTTCAACTAATGTTTTTTCAACAGTATTTTCCATTTGTCTACCTCAATCCTAAAAGTTGTAAAATTATATTTGTAACTATCTCAAGTGTCTCAGAAGCTGTAACACGTATACAGTTCCTTCACTTTTATTATTCACCATTATTAATGCTAATATTACCCCTACCACTATTGTAGCACCATAAATTATCCATTCTTTCATCGGTAATTTAAATTTACGATAATATATGAAATTAAGTGCTAAATAAAGAACTGTAAATATACCAATTAATATTAGCAATGTAAGAATATTCTTATTAAAAGAATATGTATATATGCATAATGCTATCGCACATGTCATATAAACAGGATTTAATACTCGGTAACCAAAATAGCTATTAGATATTTCTGAAGCATTTTCAGCACTTTCCTTTTTAGCCATAATCGTTAACAATACATAACTTGTAATAGCAACAATTGGTAAAACTACAAATGTTACAATACAATCAGTTACCGTGATTACTGGTTCCGACCATATAAAAACAGGACTATCATCAACTATCATCAGTGACTTATTTGTTGCTATACATTTATTATATGCATCCCCCCATTGTGCAAATTCAGAAAAAGTAATAAACTTTTCATTTACTTTATAACTTGCAGGAAATAAATCTTGAACAACGCCCACAATCATGGAAAATACAAAGGTGTACATGATAATAAAGATAACGGCATCAATAACAGTGTTTGCCCTACTTGCAATAAAATAATTTAAAGTGTATACACATATACCAATTAATAATATTACAAAATAAAGCGGTATATAATATACAATAGCATAAGCAGGAAGCTTTATAGCTACAATTAACATTCCAAGAAAATAGAATACGGTATAAAATGTAATAATATTAATTAAACCAACAAGATAGTTAACATTAAACAAAGCAAATCTACTAATTGGACATGAATAATTACGATTAGCAAGTTTTTTATTATACCGATACGCATTCATAAAAATAGGTATAATATAGCATGCTAACGCAAAAAGAGTAATAATTAGTCCTACATTGGTAGTTTTAGTATGTATATTAGGTTCCATTGAGAATAGTGGTATTATGTAACAAACAAATCCTACAACTCCCATATATAACAACATTTTCAAATTTTTACTGTATTCACATTTAAAATATTTAAACGATAATGATTTATTCATTCTTCAAATACCCCTTACTTTCCACCTCAATTATGAATAATTCTTCAAAATCAATAGGTAATTTATCTAAAACGAGTGGTTTTAATGCGACAATTTTTTGGTAATTTTCTTCAGTATCACCCTTGACAATTATTTTTACAATACGTCCCAAACGATTATATGAAACAATATTTAAATTTTCAAAGTATTCCTTAGATTTTTCATCTTCAAAAGCAAGTTGATATTTTTGATAAGACTCCTTACTTTGTTCAATTCCGCCAGTATTATCAATTACACCACCATCTAATAATCCATATAAATCGCATAAATCTTCTAATTCACGTAAACTATGGCTTGATATGATGACAGTCATTTCGGTTTCTTCCATTCGTTCTAATATTATTTTTTTAAATGTTAGTCTTGCAAGAGGATCAAGACCATCAAACGCCTCATCTAAAAATAAATATTTTGGCGCAATAGCTAGAGCTATACATATTAATAATTGGCGTTTCATTCCTTTTGAAAATTTTGAAATGTTAGCATTTAAATAATTAGCTCCTATTGCTTCATCTAGTTTAAACAATTTCACATATTTAATAAACGTTTCTGTTTCAAAGTCATACATTATTTTGTAAAAGTCCAAAAGACTATTTACTGTTTCACTATGAGCACTATATGGTTCATCGGGAAGAAAGAAAATGTTTTTCTTACTTTCAACATCGCTAACTGGTTTACCATCAATTAATACTTCACCTGATGTTTTATCATATGCATTTGATAATATACGCAATAAAGTAGATTTGCCTGCACCATTTATTCCAACAAGTCCAAAAATAGTATGGCTAGGAATAGTTAAATTTAAATCATTGAGTACTATTTTATTACCAAATGATTTTGTAAGCCCCTTAATTTCTATCATTATATACCTCCTCAATTATTTTATAAACTTCTTCTTTAGAAATTCCCATTTTCTTTAAGTGTTCAAATTCTTTTTTAATTTCAGAATGTTTGTCTACTTCATCTTGATTTCGATAATTTACATAAACACCTTTTTTACTTATTGTCTTAATGTAACCTTCATCTTCTAAAAGCTGAAATGCTCTTTGTACGGTATTGGGATTAATTCCATACTCTAAAGCAATACTTCTAACAGATGGTAATTTATCATCATATTTATATACATTTGCAATAATGTATTTTTTAAATTCGTTATAGATATTAATGTATATTGAGTCTTTGTTGTTTAGAATCATGTTAACCTCCTATCTGTATTAACTGTATCATCTGTATTAAGTATATCACTATATTATATTTTTTGTCAAGAAAAATATTAATAAATATACTTTTTTATAAAAATATGGTATAATATTTTCAGGTGATTTTATGAATACTATAGCAAAATACACACGAACTACCTATGAAATAAACAAAAGCACTTTTATTACAACCTTAAAACCCGTTCAAAATGTAAATGAAGCTAAAGCTTTTTTTGAAGAAATAAAAAAAGAATTTAGTGATGCTACCCATAATATTACTGTTTATATAATCGGAAAAACTGGAGAAGCAGGACATTACAGCGATGATGGAGAACCAAGTGGGACTGCCGGTTTACCAGTATTAGAAGTTTTTAGAAAAAACGATATAACTAACTTCGCTTGTGTAGTTACAAGATATTTTGGTGGTATCAAACTTGGTGCCGGTGGATTAGTTAGAGCTTATAGTTCTAGTGCTAGCCTTGCTTTAAAAGAAAACATTATTGTTCCAATAGTTGAATTTACCACTATTCAACTTTCGTTTGATTATTCATATCTGGATATAATTGAAAATAGGTTAAAAGAATATGAAATAATTAATAGAAGTTTTACTAATAATGTTACTATTGACGTAAAAATCCCTAATAATTTAATTCAACAAGTTATTAGTTTATTAATAAATCTTACCAATAATCTTATTCAAATTAAGATATTATCGGATAATAATGATTAACTAAAAAGGACTATATGAAGTTTTACCTTCACATAGTCCTTTTATTTATTTGTTTTTTCTTGTGGGGGCCAAATTGGCAACAAGAGATTGGTTTTTTTCTTGTATTCATCATAACCTTTTTTATTTGCTAATTGGCGTTTTTCCATCATTGGTATACTAATAAAAGCAAATAAAAGGAAAACAATTAATGGACAGAATAATAGTACCCATCTATTAGAAATAGTCATACTAAATAAGAACAAACTAATCCAAAAAGCTATTTCGCCAAAATAGTTTGGATGTCTACTATTTTTCCAAAGCCCCGTTTGATTAATCTTTCCAACATTGTTTGGATCTTTTTTAAATTTAAGCATTTGTCCATCTGCAACACCTTCAATAATAACTCCTCCAAGTCCGATTACCGCACTTAAGATAAATCCTAAAATATTAATTGAGGTTGCCGTAGCAAATGTACTAAAATAAGCAAATATTGGCATAAGCCCTAAGAATACTACTAGAGTAGGTAAATAACAAATACCAAGGATATTCAATAGTGGCCATAATTTAGTATGCTTTTCTTTTAATTGTACATAACGCCAATCAATTGAATTTAAGTTTTTAAAAGAAATAAGCCAATTGATAGTTAATCTCAATCCCCATAATTCTACTAACGCTAAAACAAATATCGAGAAGAATTGATAACTACCTGTGTGCCATAGTATAAAAGGGACAATGACCATTGGCGCAACACTCCAATATGGATCATAAATTGAAGGATTTCTAAAGATTAAACTAAATAAATAAACAATTAAGGTTGCAATTAAGTCACTTACCAAAAACTTTAATATTAGGTTGTCAATTGGTATATACTGAAAGCTAAAGAATGCTCCCACAAATGCTACTAGATATATTAATACAATAATTAATACACTTATACTTTTATTATTACGATATTTTTTATTCATATAATCACCATTGTTATTTTAACATATTTTAGATATTTTTTCTTCTTTTTTGAATAGTTTTATATAAATACTTCAAAAAGAAAACGTTAAGAATATGACAAAAATCGTTATTTATAGTAAAATTAATATGGTGATAATATGAACGATTTATTTACTAATGAAAAACATTACCTTACTTTAGATAATTATTTAAAACATCTTTATCATGAAAAAGTATTCAAAGTTTCTCTAAATGGTAATTTTTCTTGTCCTAATAGAGATGGCACTCTTAGTACTATGGGATGTATATTTTGTTCAAAAGAAGGTAGCGGAGATTTTGCGGGAGAAAGAGTACTACCAATTAAAGAACAATTTGATGAAGTTCTTGCCAAAATGAAATTGAAGTGGCCTAAAGGTTATTATATTGCATACTTCCAAGCTAATACTAATACTTATGATACTCTTGAAAATTTAAAGAAACGTTATGAGCAATTAGTTAGTGAAAACTATTTATATAACGAAAATATTAAAGTTTTAAGTATTGCAACTAGACCTGATTGTCTAAATGAAGAAATTGTTAAATATCTTGCAAGTCTAAAGAAAAAGATTGATGTTTGGGTAGAACTAGGATTCCAAACTATGCACCATTCTACTGCTATTCTAATTAACCGTGGTTATGATAATATTAAATTAGAACAAGCTGTATCATTATTAAAAAAATACCATATTACAACTATTGTTCATATTATTAATGGTTTACCCTATGAAACAAAAGATCAAATGATTGAAACTGTAAAATATTTAAATAATTTAAAGATTGATGGAATTAAAATCCACATGTTACATATTATGAAGGATACACCACTTGCAACAATGTATGCAAACAATCCTTTTCACGTTTTGACTCTTAATGAATATGTTGATATCGTTGTAAATCAACTTCGCTATTTAGATGAGAATATTGTAATTCATAGATTAACTGGCGATGCGCCAAAAGATTTACTAATCGAACCTACTTGGACATTAAAAAAATTTGTCGTTTTAAATGAAATAGACAAATATATGCGAAAAAATAATATTTATCAAGGTGATTTATGTTTAAAATAGTAGAATTTTCACATTATTTAATAACAGAACACTACAAGCGATTAAATAGAAATGATTTGATTTTTGTTGACGCTACATGTGGTATGGGAAATGATAGTTTGTTCATGGCCGAAACTTTAAATCATACTGGTCATCTTGTTTGTTATGATATTCAAGACGTGGCTATATCAACAACAAAAGAATTACTAACAAGTCATAATTATTTAAATGTTGAATATAAACAAATGTCACATGAATTTATTAGTGAAATTGCCGATTTGATTATTTACAATTGTGGCTATCTTCCTGGCCATGATAAATCTTTGACAACTAAAGCATCATCTACTCTTGCAAGTGTAAAAAAAGCCTTATCAATAATGGCAGTAAATACCAATTTATTAATTATTATTGTTCTTTATCCAGGCCATCCTGAAGGAAAAGTAGAAAGTGATTTAATTGATAGTTTTGCAAAAGAGTTAACAAGTAATAAATATTTAGTATCTAAATACTTAAATTATAATCGTCCTACTTCTCCTTATATTATAACTATATCTACAAACAAAAAGCCTAAATCTTAAAATTTAGGCTTTTAATTTATTTTTGAATTTCTGATATTTTTTTGCCAATTAAAGTTTCAATATTAAGTCTTGTACCATCTTTACTTACTTCAACAAAAACATGATTACCTGCTTCTTTGTCAATTGTCATAAAACCACTTGTACCTATTTTATCACCTTGTGCAATGGTTGCGCCAACTGTTACTGTTACATCACTTAATCCATAATAATATGTCTTTATATTGTTTTCATGTTCAACAACAACATAATTTCCATATAGAGGACTTTCTTTGATTTCGGCAACTTTTCCACTCAACGAACTAAGTACTTCAAAATTACTATCATCATTTGCTGCGTATCCAGTACCACTACTTGTACGATAGCTGTTTCCATATTTTATTAATGCTTGGACTTGTTCATCACGACTAGCATCTTTACTATAGAATTTTCTTACAACTTTGTAACTCATAGTTTCTTGGAATGGTAATTTTAAAACTTCTTCGGGTTTTGTTACAGCTGGATCATCTTGACTAGGTTCAGGATTAACAACATTTGGAGTATCAGGATCTGGCGTTTTATCGTTGTTGCTCATAACAGTTGATACGATTAGAGCAATTGCAAGTAATGCGACGATTCCCACAAAGAAGAAAAATTGAAATTTGTTTTGGCCAATTTTTTTAATCAAATTCTTCACTGTATCACCTCAAGTATAGTATGATACAATTTTTTGTATTTTATACAAAATATTTAGTGAATAATTTCATAAATGCATTCCATTAAGTTTTTCATCCCTAAAGCAACAAGGGTTGCTAGAATGAAAGTCAAAACAAATGTTGCAACTTTAATTGCTTCAACTTTTCCTTGTTTGAAACATTTCTCAAAATTTGATTTAGTAAATAAATAAAATATCATAACAAAAGAAATTACAAAACTAATAAAATATACTATTTGATATGTTTTTTCCATATTATCTCCATTTATTTTTATTTAATTCACACGATTTTTTACGACTTGTACATTTAAAATATCAGTTTGTTCAGTCTTTCCACCAACTAAAACAACTCTATCTTTTTCATGAACATATCCATTCATTTTTGCACAAGCTATAGCATGTTCGAATAATAAGTTAGTATTGTTTTGGAAAATTGCTTTTACAGGATATACACCCCAAGATAAAGATAATTGATGATATGTTTTTAAGTTTGGTGTTGGAGCAATGATAGGTTCTTGAGGACGATATTTCGAAACACGGCGTGCAGTGTACCCTGATTTAGTAACTGCTATTATAGCTTTAGCATCTAAATCTTTTGCGGTAGTACATGCAGCATCGCATATTGCATTAGTTGTATCATCCGTATCATTATCATATTTTAGTCCAGCATATACTCCCATTTCAAAGGCATCATTTTCAGCTTGAACGGCAATTTGTGCCATTGTTTTTACAACTTTAGCAGGATGATCTCCCATTGCGGTTTCACCAGAAAGCATAATTCCGCTTGTGCCATCAAATATCGCATTAGCGACATCAGTTATTTCGGCTCTTGTAGGAGTATTATTATGGATCATTGATTCTAGCATTTGAGTAGCAGTGATAACCATTTTACCAGCTTGGAAACATTTGCGAATAAATTTCTTTTGTAGCCCTGGTAATTTTTCATATGCCACTTCGACACCCATATCACCACGAGCAACCATAATTCCATCTGATGATTTTAATATTTCATCAAAATTATCTACACCTTCAATATTTTCTATTTTAGAAATTATTTTAATATTATTGCCACCAATGTAATCTAAGTAATTTCTTAATTTTACAACATCATCTTTTGATCTAACAAATGATGCCGCAACGAAATCAACATCTTCTTTTACACCAAATTGTAAATCTAATTTATCTTGTTCACTTAAATAATCAAAATCAAGATGAACATTAGGAATGTTAATTCCTTTATGGTTAGAGATTTCTCCACCAACTAACACTTTACATTTGATATCAGTATCATTTGTTTCTATTACTTCTAATGATACTTTACCATCATCAATTAGTACTTTATTTCCTTTAGTAAGTTGTGATGGTAAATCTTTATAAGATATACTTGCTATTTCACTATTACCCATTAGTTCTTTAGTAGTAAGCGTAAACACTTCACCTTTTTTTAGTGTTACTTTACCACCTTCAAAATCACGTAATCTAATTTCTGGTCCTTTAGTATCAAGCATTACGGCAGCAGGTAAGTTTAAACGATCTCTTACTTTTCTAAATGTGTCAATAGTTTCTTTATGGTATTCATGTGTGCCATGAGAAAAGTTTATTCTTGCTACATTCATACCGCTTAATAGCATTTTTTCAATGGTCTTTTCATCACGTGAAGCAGGTCCTAACGTGCAGATAATTTTTGTTTTTTTCATTTTTTACACCTCTTCTTCTATGAAAAAAGGGCATTATCCGCCCTTTTGTTGACAGACTCCACCATTTAATTCATATTAAGATATTATTATTTTATCACTTTTTTACTTACAAGTCTATTATATTACTAACTAATATTTATGAAAACGCTATTTGAATGATAAAAAAGGCTAACACGAAAAGTGTTAGTCATATTATTATAATTTATCATATTATTATAATTTAGATGCTTGAATTATTTTTAAATTAAGTGCTAAATCTCTTTCCATTTCGGAGAAATCCATTGAAAACTTTCTGTTAGCTTCCTTCTGATTCTTCCTAATTTCTTCTAAAGATTTTTTAGCATCTTCTAAAGTCTTTCCAGCAACAGTTTCTTGAGCAATTACTGTTGCAACATTATCATTAAACTCCAACAAGCCACCATAAATTACATGAAATAATTCTTCGTTATCAATAACGTGTTTAACAAAACCATCTCTTATTGAAACAACAATTGGTATATGATTTTTTAAAATTGCTAGTTGTCCATTATCACCATCAACAACAATGTGATCAACTTCACCTTCAAAACTTAAGCCTTTGGGAGTAACTATTGATAATTTCATCTATCTTTTCATTCCTTCAGCTTTCTTGATTACTTCATCAATTGTTCCAGCAAATCTAAATGCTTCTTCTGGTAAATCATCGTATTTACCTTCAAGAATTTCTTTGAAGCCTCTGATTGTTTCTTTTAGTGGAACATATACACCTGGTTGACCAGTGAATTGTTCTGCCGCATAAGTATTTTGACTTAAGAATAATCTAATTCTTCTTGCACGTGCAACTAATGCTTTGTCTTCATCTCCAAGTTCATCCATACCCAAGATAGCAATGATATCTAATAACTCATTGTAACGTTGGATAGTTTTTTGAACTCCTCTTGCGACTTCGTAATGTTCTTTACCTACAATTTCTTCTGATAAAGCTCTTGATGTAGATGCAAGTGGATCAACCGCTGGATAGATACCTTCTTCACTTATTTTACGACTTAAATTTGTTGTTGCGTCAAGGTGAATGAATGTTGTTGCGGGAGCGGGGTCTGTGTAGTCATCGGCAGGAACGTAAATTGCTTGTATTGAAGTAATTGATCCTTCTTTTGTTGATGTGATTCTTTCTTGTAATAAACCCATTTCTGTTGATAAAGTTGGTTGATATCCTACCGCAGATGGAGTTCTTCCAAGCATAGCACTAACTTCTGAACCTGCTTGAGTAAAACGGAAAATGTTATCTATAAATAATAGAACATCTTGATGTTGTTGATCTCTAAAGTATTCAGCCATTGTAAGTCCAGTTAGTCCTACACGCATTCTGGCTCCTGGTGGTTCATTCATTTGACCAAAAACCATTGCTGTTTTATTTATAACGCCACTATCACTCATTTCATAGTATAGATCATTACCTTCACGAGTTCTTTCTCCAACACCTGCGAATACACTTATACCACCATGTTCTTGAGCAACGTTGTGAATCAATTCTTGAATTAAAACTGTTTTACCTACACCGGCACCACCAAATAGACCGATTTTACCACCCTTTATATATGGAGCAAGTAAATCGATAACTTTGATACCAGTTTCTAATATTTCGACTTTTCCTGATAAATCAGTAAGTTTTGGTGCATCACGATGAATTGGCATTCTTTGAACTGTTTCAGGTAATTGACCTTTACCATCAATTGTTTCACCTAAAACGTTAAATATTCTACCTAATGTTTCATATCCTACTGGTACTTTAATTGAACTTTCAGTATCAACTACTTCCATTCCTCTTATAATACCTTCGGTTGCATCCATTGCTATACAACGAACAGTATGATCACCGATGTGCATAGCTACTTCTAAAGTCAAATTAAGGGCTACTCCATGGTTTTGTTCTTTAGGAATTGTTAATTTTAATGCATTGTTTATCATTGGTAATTCACCGTGTTCAAACTTTACATCGACAACGGGTCCAATGATTTGAACGACATATCCTTTATTCATGTGTCCTCCTAATTTTCATTTACTACACTAGCACCACCAATAATATCAGTTAACTCAAGGGTAATAGCAATTTGACGAGCTCGGTTGTAGAGTAGTTCTAAATTGTTAATAACCTCAGTTGCATTATCAGTAGCACTTTTCATTGAATTCATTCTTGAAGCATGTTCGCTTGCTTTTGAATCCAAGATATAACTATATATTGTATTTTCAATATATATTGGTAAGGCAGTATCTAAAATTGTTTTTACCTCACCATCAAATTCATATGTACTCATTGTTTTATCTAAATCTTTATTTGTTTCAACAGGTAACAATACACTAGTTGCAACATTTTGAACTAAAGTATTAACGTAGTGATTATATATAACTACTACTTTATCAAATTTTTCAAGTAGATAATTTCTAACAATTGTTCTAATTACTTCCGCAATTATAATAAATTCAACATCATCTTTTACATTAATTATTTTATCTTCTAATAATTGATACTTATGTTTTTTGGTATATGCATAAGCCTTTTGACCAATTGGTAACACTGTGTATCCAATACCATCTTCTAATTCATTAATTGATTTAGTTAATTCTTTGCAGACGTTTGAATTAAATGCCCCTGCAAGTCCTTTATCAGATGATATGGCAACAAAACAAATATTCTTTATTGGTCTTTTATCCATTAATGGATGACTAAAGCCTTTATCACGTGATGCTAAATTTGCGACAATTTCATGAGTTTTAGCGATGAAAGGTCGATAATCTTTAATGGCCTTTTCAGCGCTCTTTAGTTTTGAGGCACTTACCATATTCATCGCTTTAGTTATTTGAGCGGTTTTTTTGGTAGCCACAATTCTGGTTTTCACTTTTCGTGATTGTCCAGCCATTATGATTCTCCTTTCATTTTATCTTGTTAATTTAAAAGTTTTTATAACTTTATCTATTTTTTCTTGTTCAGGTAAATCTTTTGTTTGTTCAATTTCCTTAATTAATGCATTAGCTTCTTCATTAGTATCTAAATAACGATAGAAGGCTTTTTCGTATGGTAAAATTTCTTCCATTTCAACATCATCAAGGTATCCATGAGTTAAAGTATAAATGATTAAAGCAAGTTTTTCACTAGATACTGATTCATGTAAATTTTGTTTTAAGATTTCAACTGTACGTTTACCACGTTCAAGTTTTGCTTTAGTTGCTTCATCAAGATCTGAACCAAATTGAGTGAATGCTTCAAGTTCTTTATATGAAGCAAGATCAAGTCTTAATGTACCTGAAACTTTTTTAACAGCCTTTATTTGAGCACTTCCACCAACTCTTGATACTGATAGACCTGCACTTACCGCTGGTCTAATCCCTGAATAGAATAATTCAGTTTGTAAGAATATTTGACCATCAGTTATACTTATTACGTTAGTAGGAATATATGCAGAGATATCGCCTGCTTGTGTTTCTATTATTGGTAGAGCTGTGATTGATCCACCACCAAGCTTATCACTAAGTTTTGCGGCACGCTCTAATAATCTTGAATGTAGATAGAATACATCACCAGGGAAAGCTTCTCTTCCAGGTGGACGTTTTAAAAGTAATGAAAGTTCACGATATGCAACCGCATGTTTACTTAAATCATCATATATTATTAAGACATCTTTGCCATTATACATAAACTCTTCAGCCATCGTTACACCAGTATAAGGTGCTAAATACAAAAGAGGAGCAGGGAATGAAGCAGAAGCTGAAACAACGATTGAATATTTCATTGCATCATTTGCTTTTAAAGTTTCAATAACATTGGCTACTGTTGATTCTTTTTGACCAATTGCAACATAAATACAAATTACATTTTCATTCTTTTGATTTAAAATTGTATCAATTGCTATGGCAGTTTTACCAGTTTGACGGTCACCGATAATTAATTCTCTTTGGCCACGTCCAATTGGTACTAAGGCATCAATAATTTTAATACCAGTTTTAAGTGGTTGTTTAACACTTTGACGATCCATTACACCTGATGCTTTCTTTTCAACAGGACGGAAATGATCAGTTTTAATTTCACCTTGGTTATCTAATGGTTGTCCTAAAGCATTAACAACACGACCTATTAAGGCTTCGCCTACAGGTACTTGTAGAATACGATGAGTTGTCTTAACAACATCGCCTTCTTTTATTTTACTTGATGAATCAAATAGTATTACACCAACATAATCTTTTTCAAGATTTAGTGCCATACCATATACTTCGTTAGGGAACTCTAAAAGTTCACCAGCCATTGCATCATCAAGGCCATGTACTAAAGCTATTCCATCATATACTTTTATAACGGTACCAACACTAGTTGTTTCTATTACTTGTTCATAATTTTTAATTTGCTCTTTAATTAAAGCACTAATTTCTTCAATTTTTAAAGGTTTCACTTTTTTACCAACCTTTCTTTAATTCTTTTTTCAAGTCAGTCATTTCTTTTAACATTGAGGCATCAATAATTTTACCATCGACTTCAATTTTAATGCCAGCAATTAATGACTGAGCAACTATTTCATTTAGATGAATTTCTTTGCCAATTTTTTTAGTTAAACCATTTACTACTACTTTTTTTTCTTCTTCAGTTAATGGGTATTTAACATAAACTGTAGCAATGCAATAATTTTCACTATCTTGATAAAGTTTTTCAAATGCATCTACTATATCAGGTAAATCACTTAATCGATTATTATCTATTAAAACATATAGGAAGTGAAGAAAGTTTTTAGCTACATATTCTTTAAACGTATTGTTTATTATTTCCTTACGTTCTTCAATTGTAACTTTAGGGTGTATCAATGTTTTATATACGTTTTTGTTATCAATTAATACTTCTTTAGCAACGTTTAATTCTTCACGATATTCTTTTACTTGGTTTTCTTCTTTTGCTATTTCAAAAAGAGCATTTGCATACTGAATTCCTACCGAAGTTGCCATAGTTCACCTATTTGTTATCATCCATTTTTTTAATGGCTTCATCAATAATGTCTTGATTATTTTCTTTGTTGATTTCACGGCCAACCATTTTTTCTGCGATTGCGTAAGCTACTTCAACAATTTCATCTTTGATTCCATCTTGCATTTCTTGATGTTCTTTTTCGATTTGTTCTCTTGCACGAGCAGATTCATCTTGAATTTTTTGATTAGCTTCTTCTATAATGGCATTTGCTTCTACAACTGATGATTTTTTTGCTTCATCAATAATCATTTGAGCTTCTTTCTTTGAATTACCTTTTAATTCTTCAGCATCCTTTTTAGCATTTTCAAGTTCAATTAACGCTTCATCTTTAGCGCTTATTGCCTCTTCTACGCTTGCTTTTCGTTTTTCCATCATTCCTGTAATTACATTCCAAAATTTAAATCTAATTATTAAGAATAATACCAAAGTTGCTAGTAGTTGTAGTCCAAAAGTTATTGCCATATCAATAACTTTATCGGGATTTGATTCATCTAAAAATGGAATTGCACTATATAGTACATCTTCAATTTTTTCAGCTAATAAACCACTATCCATTTATTTTTCTCCTTTTTATTAGAATACGAATATTAATAAGATAGCTACGATTAGACCGTAAATGTTTGCTGTTTCAGCAACAGCTTGTCCCATGATCATTGTTGAACGAATTTCACTAACTGCTTCTGGTTGACGACTTACACCTTGTGCAGCAAGTCCAGCTGTTAAACCTTGTCCAATACCTGAACCAACACCAGTAAATACGGCGATACCAGCACCGATAGCAGCACCTAAGTCATGAAGACCAGCACCAAGGTCAGAACCTTTCATAGCTAAAAACATAAATAATTCATTTAAAAAATTCATAATTTCCTCCTATTTTTTATTTATTCTTCTTCAGGGATTTTTCCCGCAATGAATACTACAGTTAAAAGTATAAATACATAAACTTGAATTAAACCTAAAAATACATCAAATATTGCATGTATAAATGGTGTAACAAATGGAGCAAATACGGCTCCATAAGGAATCGTAATAGAGTTAATCGTTACACTCAACACTTGAGTAAACAAATGATATACCAACGTAGATACTACGGTTCCACTAAAAATATTTCCAAACAATCTTAATCCCATTGAGATTGGGGTAACTAGTTCGCTAAAAATATTTATTGGCAACATTACAGCAATCGGATCTAAGTATCCTTTTAAGTATGCTTTCCAACCGCTATATTTTATCGCGGCAATATGCATAATAAAGCCAGTTACGATGCCTAAAGCAAGTGGCACACAAATATTACTTGTAGGTGGTGTTAATCCTAATAACCCACTAAGATTAGCAACGGCTAAGAACATTGCTTCAAACAATACATATGGTGCAAATACTTTCCATCTACTACCTAAAGCACCCTTACACATACCATTTGTCCAATCAACTAATGCTTCTGCCGCAAGTAAGATTCCCCTTGTAGGTTTGTTAGGATCTTGTTTTTTTAATTTTACGCCAACAATTATTATAAAGATGATGATAATCAAACTAACTACAATAATTGCAAAATTAGGAGCTTTATAAAATCCTAATATTTTATCAATGGCTTCTATCACTTTTTATCACCAACTTTCTTACTATATTTTCCATATAATACAATGATAATTATTTTAAGACAAACAATACCGGTGAAAGCCAAAAATATACTAGGCCAAAAAATATAGCCACATAATCCTAAAACTATTAAGTATATTATGACATTTGTAATATTGTTAAAAATAAATTTTTTGCTTGCTCTTTCTGATAATCGTGAAATTGCTTTTTTGGTAGTTATCACAATTTTAACATAGCAAATGACACTACTTAGATACCCAAGCAGTGGACTAATTGCTAACCATATAGTATGTAAAACGGAAATATGCCCAATTACACAAAGAAATATGCTTGTTAAAATTACAATAAAAGTTATTATTAAAACTACTAAAAAAGATAATTTAATAATGCGACGATCATCATTATTCAGCAGATTCTTCATTTTGTTCATCAGAATCTTTCTTTAATTCCTTTTCATTTTTCTTTTTTTCAGCTTTTTCTAGTCTCTTGCTATCTCTAACTATTGATACAAAGAAATCAATAATTCCTATTATCGCAAACAGTACGATTGAAAATAGCATATAGTTAAAATCTTTATATTTTGAATAATGTTCAAATAAAAAGCCACCTAATACCCCTATTAATAAGAATGTAATTAGTTTCCAAACATTACTCATAATAATATTATAAATCTTAATATCGTGTATAATGTTATCTTTCTTTTTTTTCATTTCGCTCAATGTTCATTATTTTTTCAACTCTTCGTTCATGTCTTCCTCCTAGGAATCTTGAACTTAAGAATACATTTACTATTTTTTTAGCCAATTCTAAATCAACATCTTTAGCACCCATACATAAAACATTGGCATCATTGTGCTCTCTAGTCAATTTTGCATTGTCAATGTTATCAACAAGAGCAGCTCTAATACCTTTGAATTTATTTGCCGCCATACACATACCTATACCAGTATAACAAATAAGAATACCAAAGTCGCTATTATCTCTAGCTAACGTTTGACATACTTGCACCGCATAATCTGGGTAATCAACGGAATCTTGATTGAAAGTACCCATATCATGAACTTCTACATTATTATGTTGCAAGTAATTTACTAATTGACATTTTAATTCATATCCTGCATGATCTGAACCAATAGCAATTCGCATAAAACTCACTCCTTTACCTTGAATATTATAACATAATTCTAAATATTTTTCAAATTTATGCTTTCATTTTTACTATTAAAAAATTAGAATCTACTTTTATAATTTGGCACATTAAAAAAAGAGATTTGGTCAAATCTCTTTTTAAAGTTTGTGTAATAGAATTGTAGCATTTTCTAAGTCTGTACCATAGACAGTTTTTCCGCCAACTAAGAAATTTTCTTTGTCAATTTTGTTAAACCCTAAACTTTCAAATAAATCAATAACTTCTTGATTTTTACCTATTGAAATTAATCCAGCAAGTTCTCTTAATCTTGCGACGTCACATAGACTATCAAACATTTCAATTACTTTTCCAAGTGCTATTTGTTTTTGAAATATAAAATATCTTATTAGCCCATATTCTGAATATTCTTCATAGGTAATAAAACCAACAATATCCTCTTCTTGTTTTAAAGCAACACCATTTGTAATTAAGTTTTCTTCTACACTTGCAATAGTATCGATAGATTTTAAAAAAGTCATTATTTTATTAGCTATATTAGAATCTTGTTCAACTACGATTACTTCTAATTCTTGCATAAAATCACCAATATATTTTATGCGTTAATACTGATATTTAGAATATTAGTTATGAAACAAATCATAAAAATAGCTATGATACTCTATTTCATTTTCGCCATCAAATGATATATCAAAGAATTCAGGATATAACAAAGTCCAAAAGTTTTTTCCCTTTCCCTCATCAATTGTTATTAGTATTGTATCATAGTAACCAGCTTGAATTATTTTTTCTTCATATGCTTTTGCTTCATATTTAACCTTTTCATGAGTCACTTTTATGTCATTATTTTTAAATTGTTGATTTAAATAACTTTCTAAATCTTCAATGTCTATATTATTACCATTTAATTTATTATTTGTTTTTAAATAGCTATAAACTATTTCTTTTACTTCTAATTTTATTTTTTGATCTTCTTCACTATTGGAAGAAGCTAAAATTCTAAGTCGCATTTCACTTTTTTGTTCACAACCAAACAAAAAAATTACATAAAAAAAAGATAGGCATATTGTTAAAGCAATTCTTAAAAACTTTTTCATTTTTATCACCACTTTTATTTATGCCCATTTTTTTCCAGTTTATACTCTACTATTTTATTATAATTTCACCTTGTCTTAATACTTTAATATCTTCATTAGTACAGTCAATTACCGTTGAAGATACATTTGAAGATTTTACTTCTTTTTCAAATAGATAATCAATCTCATCACCAAATTCTTTTTCAATTTCGTGATAATCATTTAGAGGAGGTTGGCCACTAATATTAATGCTTGTAGTTGCAATTGGACCAACTTTTTTTAGAATTTCTAAGGCAGTTTCATCATTGGGAATTCTAAAGCCAATAGTATCTAAGCCACAAGTTACAGATGGTAATGTCTTGGCTGACTTTTTAAATATAATTGTTAAAGCTCCCGGCCAATATTTTTCCATCAATATTTTTACATCTGGTCTAATTTCTTCTACATATGGTAAGATATCATCTATGCTTGCCGCAAGTACCGCAAGTGGTTTATTTAAATTTCTTTTTTTCAAATTGTAAATTTTTTTGATTGCTACTTCATCATCTATTAATGCCCCGATACCATATACTGTATCAGTTGGGAAAGCAATTATTTTACCTTTTAGAGTAAGTTTATTTACGTTATTAAATGTATTTATTCTCATAATTATCTATTTACAATAATTGTAAAGCGATCCTTTCCATTTAAATCTTTGATTGAAGTAATTTCTGATTTTGGGAAATATTTTTTTGCAAGTTCAACCATTTCATTTTTTTTACTATAACTATGCTCAAATGCGATTATATTTGTTGGATTAAGAACCTTACTAGCATCTCTTAAAATAATTTCATAAAAATGCATTCCATCTTTACCACCAAATAAAGCAACACTTGGTTCATTGTTTTTTACGATTTCTTCTACATATTCATCATCTGGTATATAGGGAGGATTTGATACTAAAATATCAAATCGGTACTTATTAGCTATTAATGGTTCAAGCATATCACCAACTAAAAATTCAATTTGCGCATCATTTTGTTTGGCATTTTCTTTGGCAACTTCTAGAGCTGTTTCTGATATGTCAGTAGCTTTAACCCTAAAAGCAGGTTCTTCCTTACAGAGTGCTATTGCGATTGCGCCACTACCTGTTCCAACATCAACTACATCAACCTTTTTGCCATCAAACACTTCGTCATAGGATTGTAACACGTAACCTACTAGTTCTTCAGTTTCTGGTCGAGGAATTAGTACTTGATCGCTTACTTTCATCTTGTAACCATAAAAGTATGAATAACCTATTATATGTTGTACCGGTATTTTTTCGATTAAGTATTTATCAATTGCCTTGTCTAATGTTTCTTTTAAATCATCAGGTATTTCTTTGTTTAAATTAGCAAAGAAAGTTGCCCCATCCATATTAGATAATTCTAATACGAGTAATTTGATTGCTTCTGATTCTAGTGAATACTCTTGGGCCCTTTTCTTTTGAATATTTAAATATTTTTGGAATGTCATAATTATTTCTCCTTATATAACTCTTGGGAACAACTCTTAGTGATGCTAGTATTTTGTACCAATTATAATCATTTGCTATATTTATTATACCATTAGTTGGAAGAATCGACAACCAACTTAGATAATTAATTTCATCATTGGCCTTAAAGTGAGTATGATTCATACAACTTGTGCCAATTAAAGGTAAAGTTTTACCTTTATAATAGATTTTTGACAAATTAGTTAAATCTATGTCATGATATCCGATAGGAATAACTCCTATTTTTTGCTTTACATATTTTTGGCTATAACCAACTTTTTTGTTTTTCTTAGGATAAAACAAACTACAAGGTCTTACATTGTAACTAATCGTAGGAGTTAATTTTATAAATGGTTGATGATAACCATATAATCCCATACCTACTCTTACATAATTACCAATTAGTTTATGATTTAGTGTTTTTGTTGCATTAGCATGAATAATTTTAAATTTATCTAATTGTAAGAATTTTTTAAAAGTTTCATATTGCTTTTCAAAATATTTATTTTCATAGACATCTGAAGAAAAATGTGTATAGATTCCTTCTATTTCAATATTTTTATTCTTTTTTAAAATATTTAATACCCATTTTACTTCATCAATTGTTTGTAATCCCAATCGGTTCATTCCTGAATCAATTCGAAGATGGACTTTTAAAGGTATTTCAAGATTTCTTATGTAGAAAGCATCTAAACAAGAATTAATTGATATTCTCACATTTTTATTGTTAATCTTCAGTATTTTATTAGTTGGTATACTTTCCATTATTAAAACATTGGTATTTTTACAAACTTCAATGTTTTCAAAATATTCTTTGCATTTTTCAAAAGCAAAAAAATCTACTCCTTTTTTTCTTAAAATAGGAATTATTTTTTTACTACCTAATTCGTAAGCGTTGCTTTTCATCACCGCAATTATTTTTCTATTTGTATATTTTCTTATTTCATCGACATTTTTTTCTATACTATCTGTATAAATAAAAAGTGGCATTTTTATCACCACTTTTTTTTATTCATTATTTAGTTGTTTTATTCCTCATTATTGACACTTAATGCCTTTTTTTGTTCAAAAGAAATTAGAGCTTCAATAACACCATCTAATTTACCTTCCATAATGCGATCTAATTGTTGAACTGTGTAGCCAATTCTGTGATCTGTTAGACGATTTTGAGGGTAATTATAGGTTCTAATTTTTTCACTACGATCGCCATGACCAATTTTTGCTTTACGTTCTTCGCCTTCAAGAGCTTCTTTTTCTTGTAACATATGATCATATAATCTTGCACGTAATACTTTTAAAGCACTTGCTTTGTTTTCGTGTTGGCTCTTTCCATCTTGACATGAAACGACAATTCCGGTAGGAATATGAGTTACACGAATTGCGGACTTAGTAGTGTTTACACATTGTCCACCTGGACCTGATGCACAGAAAGTATCAATTCTTACATCATTCATATCCAAATCTACTTCAAGTTCTTCAGCTTCTGGCATAACAAGAACGGTTGCGGTAGAAGTGTGAATACGGCCTGCTGATTCAGTTGATGGAACTCTTTGAACACGGTGACTACCTGATTCATATTTCAAGAATGAGTATACAGAATCACCACTAATCATAAAGCTAATTTGTGAAAATCCTCCAGCCTCACATGCAAGGGAATCCATAACTTCAACTTTCCAACCCTTACTTTCCGCATATTTTAAATACATACGGTATAAATCTCCAGCAAAAATATTACCTTCATCACCACCGGCTGCTCCTCTAATTTCTACGATAACGTTCTTTTCGTCATTTGGATCTTTAGGAAGAAGCAAAATCTTTAATTCTTCCTCAAGTTTTGGTAACTGGGCATGAGCTTCTTCTAATTCCATTTCAGCCATTTCTCTAATTTCAGGGTCAGAATCATTAACCATCTCTTTTAAATCGGCAATATCTTTAGTAACTTTTTGATATTCACGATATTTTACTACAACCTTTTCTAGTGAACGTTGTTCTTTAGAAAGTGCAGTCATTTTTTTGATGTCTGACACAATGTTTGGGTCACTAAGTTGTTCCCCTATTTGTTCATAGCGTTTACAAATTACTTCTAAACGATCTACTATCATATTAACCTTTCTTTCTAGTTATTCTTCTTTGTTTAACTTAGTTGTACGAGCATATTTTTTGCGACTTTTACGAATAACTGGTTTTTTCTCACGTTGCTCGCTATATCTTGAATAGTTACCATAGAAATGATAATCTATATCATCAAGTGGACCTTGACGGTTTTTAGCTATTGATAAAATAATTTCACGGTAAGTTTTTTCACGTTCTTTACGTTCACGTTCTTCATTTTCATCAAGTTCTTCAACATCACTTCTTCTATACAAGAACATTACCATATCGGCATCTTGTTCGATACTTCCTGATTCACGTAAGTCAGCAAGTGTTGGTCTTTTATCTTCACGTGATTCAATACTACGTGAAAGTTGTGATAAGGCTAAAATAGGTACTTCTAAATCTCTTGCGAGAGTTTTTAATTGACGTGAAATTTTAGAAACTTCTTCTTGTCGATTTCCTCTAGTATCACTGGTTGTTACTAATTGTAAATAGTCAATTATTACAAAATCTAATTGTCCAGCTTGTTTTAACTGACGACATTTAGCACGAATATCTGAAATATTAGTAGAACTACTTTCATCAAAGTGTAAGTTTATTTTTGATAAATCTTCTCTTGCAACACCTAATAATAATAATTCATCACTTTCAAGATTACCACTTCTGATTTTTGATAATTCAATATTTGCTTTATAACTATATATTCTCATCATCAATTGTTCAATACTCATTTCAAGTGAGAATATGGCAACATGTGCTTTATTAGTCGCAGCAACATTTAGGGCTAAATTAATTGCGAAAGCAGATTTACCTACGGCTGGACGTGCCGCAAGAATCATTAAATCACCATTTTGAAGTCCTAGTGTTGCTTTATTTAAGAATGGATAACCTGTATTTAAACCTGTTAAATCTGATTTATTACCAACATATCCTTCTATTTGTTCATAGACTTTTTTAGCTGCTTCAGCCATTGTCATAAAGTTAGATGTTCGACGTTTTTTAATAACTTTTAAAATAGTATCTTCCGCTCTATCTAACACCGTATTAAAATCATATTTTGAAGTTAATATGTCACTTGATAATTCTTGCATATTTGCAAGTATTCTTCTTTCAACGGCTTTTTCTTCAACAACGTCAATGTATAACCCAACTGATGATGTTGATGGAACTAAATCAATTATATCGATTAAATAGTTTTTATATTCTTCAATATTAGATATTTTATCACGTTTTAATTGTTCTAATACACTCATACTTTCAATCTTTTCTGATTGATTGTAAAGAGTTAGCATTGCTTTGTAAATAGCTGAATTTTGGGGATTATAAAAATCTTCAGGATTTATTTTACCCACTAAACTATTCATAATTTTATTTTCTAATAAGACGCTACCTATAACATACATTTCAGCATCATTATTATATGGTACAGAACGATTATGGGCTTCCATAATAACCTCCTTATTCTTCTACTATAAATAATTTTATTTTTGCAATAACATCTTTATGAAGTTGAATTGGTATTTCGTATGTTCCAAGTGAATTAATTGGTCCATCCAAAGCAATTTTACGTTTATCAATTTTTTCGCCTAATTTTGCCTGTATTGCGTCAGTTATTTGTTTTGTACTAACTGAACCAAATAATTTTCCTTCTTTACCAACTTTAACAGAAATCTTAACTTCAGTGCTTTCAATTTTTTCTTTTAATTCTTTCATTTGTTGAACAAGTTCAGCTTCTCTTAACATTGCTTGATTTTTTTCTTCTTCTAATTTTTGCATGTTTTCTGGTGAAGCTAAAATTGCGGTATTATTTCTTACTAAATTATTTCCATAACCTGCGGCAACTTCAATTATGTCACCTTTTTTACCTTTTCCTTTTAAGTCTTTTATTAAAATTATCTTCATGTTTTCCTCCTCTAAAAGGTAATCATCAATTTTCTCTTTTAAAATTGCTAACGTTTCGTGGACTGTTTCATTATTACGTTGGGCAGCCGCATTGTTTAAGTGACCACCACCACCCATTTTTTCCATAATTACTTGACAGTTTACTTTACCCAAACTACGTGCACTTAATCCAACTTGTTTTTCACTGATTCTTCCAATTGTAATTGCAAGTTCAATTCCTGAGATTGAAATTAATTCATCAGAAACTTTTGCAAGACTAGCACGCTCTAAAATTAAATCATCATCGGCATATGTTATAGCTACAACATCTTTATATCTTTCCATATTACGAATAATGTCTTGTCTAGTTAATTTTTCACTAACATCTTCTTTTAAGTATGCTTTTACCGCATTCATATCAGCACCATATTTCTTTAGTGTTGATGCGGCCTCAAATGTTGCGGAAGAAGTTCGGTAGATAAAATTATTTGTATCTACGACGATACCAAGTAGCATCCAAGTTGCTTCTAATTCACTAAATTCAACTGGTTCTTTCGCAAACGAAATTAATTCAAATATTAATTCAACAGTTGAAGAAGCAGCTGCTTGGCTATAATAAAATTTAGGACTTGATATTGCCCCCTCACCTCTACGGTGATGGTCGATAATTGCTATTTTTTCAAATCGATTAAATAATTTTTGATCAATACATTGATAAATTATTTGGAAATCAACGACTATTAACAAACTATCTTTATTGATTAAATGTGGAATTTCTTTTAAAGTAGTAAAGGCATCTAAGAACGCAACGTATTCACGTTTTATGCTATCCATTACTCTTGCGACAGTTGAGTCTATACTATTTTCATCATAAATGATGTGTGCTTCTTTACCTAAGCTTGTAGCCCATTTATACATTGCTACTGTTGCGGCAAAGCCATCCGCATCAATATTTTTATGACCAATAATAAATATATTTGATGAAGTTAGCATTAAATTTTCAAGTTCTTCACTCTTTACTCTTATTTCTACTTTAGATTCTTTTAAAATAGGGTCAGTCTTAGCACCAAAGAATAACGTTTCATTATTTTTCTTAACAACTACTTGGTCACCACCACGGTTTAATGCAAGTTCTAGTTGTTGTTGAGCTTCTTCTGATAAATCATTTACGTTTACATCATCACATGCAATACCCATACTAAGGGTAATTCTTGCAAGTCTTGAAGTATTAAATATCTGTTTGATATCATCTAGAATTGAAAAATTAGACTGAATTAGTTTTTCTAATTGTTGTTGGTCTGTGACTAAGATATATCTTGTTGAAGTAAGGCCTCGAATAAATGCTCCATTTTCAGTAGCCCATTTAGCAAGAGCACCAACGATTTTACCTTCATATTCAGCTCTTGTTTGAACGTCAAATTCTTGTAAAGTTTCTTCTAAGTTATCGATATTTATATAGCCTAATACTTCAGTTCTATTATAATACTTAGTTTGTAAGTTTTCATATTCAGTAATATCAGTAAAATAAATTACATCAAATTTAACTAGATATTCTACATAATAGATTTTGCCATATATGTTTTCTTTGTAAGTTATCTTTTGACCTTCAGTTATTTCATTTAATTCTTTTCGAGCATTCATCAATTTATTATATAAATTTGATGCTATATCTTTTAAATAAATATGTTCAAGTGGACTCATAAATATGGTTCTAGCATTTGGGTTAGCCCATACGATTTTTGAATCCTTATCAATTACTACTATACCTATTGGTAGTTTATTAAAAGCTGTTTCACCGGCTTTTTTTACCTTGTATGTTATTGAATTCCACATTTCTAAGCGGTTTTCTAAACTTTTAGTTTTTATAGTATATCGAGAATTAATTATGCCTGATATTAATAAGGCAAGTGAAATTATGAATACTACAATAGGGATGTACAATAGTTTATTGTCTAATTGAATATTTTGACCCGTTACAATTGTGAAATAAGCAGATACAATAATAACGATGGTAAGAATAATTACTCTGACAGTTTTACGTGTCTTCATACATTCACCTCTTCTTTGTACTATATTATCGATTTATTATATCATACTTGTTAGTTTTTTTCAACTTTATCGGTTGTTTTTTTGTATTTTGTATAATTATCAGACAACTTAACGTTTCTTTACTCAATAAATTTTTCCTATTAAAAAAGACTAGTTTCCTAGTCTTCTCTCTTATCGCCTTTAAAGAATAAGGCTACTGTACCAGGTCCAGTATGTGAACCAATTGTAGTACCAACTGAATAAATTCTTACCTTTCCTTTTAAATTAGGAAATTTACTTTCTACTAAATCTTTTACTTTAATAGCGTCATCTAAACAGTCAGAATGGCATATAAAACATTTGCCATTATAGTTTGTACCATCTTCAGCGTGCTCAATCATCATATTAACCGTTTCGATAATTGTCTTATCTTTAGTTCTAATTTTCTTACGTGGAATCAATCTTCCTAGATAATCCATATTAAGTAATGGGCAAATCTTTAATAATTGTCCTAAGAAAAAGCTAGCAGAACTTATTCTTCCACCTCTTCTATAACTAGTTAGATTAGTTGAAAAGAACCAGTGATGAATATTTAGTTTATGTTCCTCAGCCCATTCATAGCATTCTTCTAAAGTTTTTCCTTCATCTTTCATATCAGCAACATACTCAACTAGCATCCCATAACCCGATGAAGCACCTAGTGAATCAACAACTTTTACTACTGAACCAGGGTATTTTTCCATCAAATATTTTTGAGCTAAAATAGCTGAATTTACTACTCCTGATATTCCCGAAGATAATGATATGTGTAAAATATTCTTTCCTTCTTTTACAAAAGGTTCCCAGAATTCAATAAACTCACTAGAATTTACTTGTGATGTTGTAGGTGTTGCCCCATTACGAATTCGATCATAAAAATCCTTAAATGATATGCTATGCCCTAAATCATCAGGATAATCAACGCCATCCATTCTAAAGTGGAAGCAAACAAAAGGTATATGTCTTTTTTTAAAAAAGGCTTCATCTAAATCGACAGTTGAGCAACATGTTAATACAAAGTTATCCATAATTAAACCTCCAAAGTTTTTTTCTTCGTTAACATTATAGTTAACATTATATAATAATTGTCAATCAATTTCAACCCATAAGGTGGATTTTTAGGTATCTTTTTTGGTATTTAAATCGAGAATTTGCCTTTTTTTGAAGAGAATTCACTCTACTAATTCTCTTATAAAGAGAAAAAACAATTTTGCTTCTTTTACACAAAAAGTGTGTTGTTATTTAGCATACTAATTTTTAAATTATTCATAAAAAAAGAACTTAATGCAAAATGAATCAAAATTCATATTACATTAAGTTTTTTTCCACATTTATATAAGTTATAAAACTATTCTCTAACGAATGGTAATAAACCCATATGACGAGCACGTTTAATTGCAACTGCTAATTCTCTTTGATAAATAGCTTTAGTTCCAGTGATACGACGTGGTAAAATTTTTCCACGGTCTGAAATAAATTTCTTTAATAAATCAACATCTTTCCAGTCAATCTTTTGAATTTTATTATCTGTGAAATAACAAGTTTTTTTACGTCTTTTAAAAGTTGCCATATTTCATTCCTCCTAAAATGGTAAGTCATCGTCTGAAATATCAAATTGTTTTTTAACCTCATCATATTGATTTTGTTGAGGCTTTTTAGGCTCTTGATAAAAACTACTTGGACTAGGTTGTTGAGGTTGAGGTTCTCTTTGGGGTTGTTGCATGTATGAAGTTTCATATGATGAATAGTCATTGTAACCACCAGCTTGATTAGAAGCATTCTTAGGTTCTAAGAAATGAATATTATCACAAATTACTTCAGTAGCAACTCTATTTGAACCATCTTGGGCAGTATATCTTCTTGTTTGAAGTTTACCTTCTACACCAACTTGTCCACCCTTTTTGATAAATCGACATAAATTTTCTGCTTGCTTATTGAAAGCAACGCAATTGATAAAATCAGCTTCTCTTTCGCCATTTGCTGAAGCTGATAAGCGGTTTACTGCAATAGTAAATGCAACAAATGAAACATTATTAGGCGATGTTCTAAGTTCAGGGTCTCTTGTGATACGACCTACTAAAATTACACGATTCATAATGCCTCCTATTCAGCTACAGTGATGTAACGAATAATGTTTTCTTTGATGTTAGCTACACGTTCGAATTCTTTAACAGCTTCAGGTGTTGCAGTTACATTCAAAAGAACATAATAACCTTTAGTTTCATGTTTGATTTCGTAAGCTAATTCTCTCATGCCCATTTCTTTAACGTTATCTACAGTAGAATTTTTGCTAGTGAATACAGCATTCATCTCTTCAATTAATGCTTTTCTAGCTTCTTCTTCAACGTTAGGGCGAATGATATACATAACTTCGTATTTTTTCATTCTTTGCACCTCCTTCTGGTCTAACGGCTTTACATGATTTTTGTAAAGCAAGGCAGAGTACACATACTCATGCTTATACATTATATCACATTTTTATAGATTTGTAAAATGTTTTATACTTTTTAATTATTAGCTATATTTAAAACTTTTTCAATTGCGAATGCAACTCCATCTTCTTCGCAACTCTTTGTTATAAAATTAGCAATTTTTTTTACACTATCGTTTGCATTTTTCATAGCAACTTTATATTTTGCAAATTCAAGCATTGATATATCGTTTTCCGCATCTCCAATTGCCATAATTTCATCTTTACTATAGTTAAATATGTTGGCTATTTCTTGTAGTCCTATACCTTTTGTTGTGTTATTTGGCAATACTTCTAAAAAGTTAGGTGTACTTTGGACAACTGTATAGTCGTTTAACTTATCAACAATATAGTTTTTGTGCTTTGTAATATTATCAGCACTACTTGAAACAATTATCTTATGAGCATAATTTAATTGTTTTAATTCATCATTACTTTTGAATATAAAATTTATCCCATCATATACAGGTAGCTCTTTTATCTTTTCTTCAAGTTTTTCTGTATAAATGTTATCTCCACAATAAACATTAAAACATAATTTAGTATTGTTAATTACTTCAATAATTTTAACTATATCTTGGTTATTTAGCACATTTTCATACAATGTTTTGTTATTTGTTGCATTACAAATATATCCGCCATTAAGAGTAATAACTACTTGATTATCGTCAAGCAAATTTAGTTTTTCTAGAATTGGTTTTACTCTAAAATATGGTCTTCCTGTTGCAAGTACTATTTTTACATTATTCGTTACTGCGTTGTTAATTGCCGAAACATTTCTTAAAGATATTTCTTTCTTTTTATTTAATAATGTATCATCTAAATCTATTGCGATTAGTTTTATCATATTATCTCGCTTTCTACATAATTTTATTATGTTTTTCTATGATTGGAATTATTCTTTTTGCCGCAAAATATCCTTGATCAAATAGTCTTGCTATTTCATTATGAGTAATTCTAAAATCTAGAGTTTTAATAAATTTTGTATCAATATCAACTAAATAATCTAACGTTGATATTTTTTTACTTTTTTTAGAAATTAGTTGAAACCCTATTTTCTTTAAATTATTATCGGTAATAGCACCAATTGGGAAAGAATCAAAAAGTCCACCATCTACTATTTTGGATTTATTCAAAGTAAGGGGCTTAAAAAATACGGGATATAGCAAACTTAGGGTTACCATTCTTGCTAAAGTAATATTATTTTCATCAATATCATATTGCCAAAGTTCATCTGGTAAAACTATTTTCTTTCTTTTGGTTATATCACTTGCTATTACTTTTAGATTATCCTTATTTAAATCTGAAACGTAATGATATCCCTTTCTATTATATAATGAATTTAACAATTCTTCAATATATTCACTACTATAACATCCTAATTCTTTTATACAGGTTGTTAATTTACTATTTGGTTTATATAACAATTTAGTAAAATCAATATGTTTGCTGAGATATGTTATTTCTTTACCCGTGTATCCAGTTGCAAGTAAACTAGCAAATACTGCACCTATACTTGTTCCCGCAACCTTCTTAGCCTTTATTCCACACTCCTCAAGTGCACAAATTGCTCCCATATAGGCAAGTCCCTTCATTCCTCCTCCTTGAAATATTCCTACATACTCCATTTTATCACCTATCTTATTATATGAAAAAAAAGGATAATTGTCATCATCCTTTATAGTATACTGAATTTATTACTTTGTTAGCAGTTTTTTCATTAGTTAAATATTTGATTATTTCTTTGGCAAAATCAAAAGTTGCACCTGCCGCTTTGGCAGTAATATAGTTGTTAGATACTACAACATTTTTATTTGGTAAATAAATGCCATCAACAACATATTCTTCAAAGCCCGGAAAACATGTAAATTCTTTATTTTTTAGATAACCAAGTTTACCAACGACACTTGGTGCAGCACAAATAGTAGCAATTAATTGATTTTTCTTTGCAAAATGATTTACGACATCTTCAGTTATTTTTGAAGATAAATGTGTCAATATCACGGCTTTACCACCAGGTATTATCAAAAAGCTATAATCATTTAAGTTTAATTGATCAACTGTAACCTCTGCTTTAATTTTTAAATTATATTGAGTTACTAAATCAACAGATTTTTCGATACTAACCATATCAACAGTAATACCTGCTCTTCTTAGTAAATCAATAGTAACTAGTGCTTCAGTATCTTCAAAATGGTTAGCTAATAATATTATTCCTTTCATAGTTTTACCTCATTTACTAACTTCAACAAAATATATTACATTACCTTTTTCGACAAAGCGATCTTCATATTCAGTTGTTATAATTTCTTTAGGTTCTTCATCTTCAGCTATGGCATGAAGGTCTAAAGATAATTCTTTAAATCTCCAATTATTATTGTTAAATGACATTAAGCTATATTCAAATAATCCACGATTATCAGTTTTCATTTCAATTGTGCCATTTAATACTTTTTCATATAATGCTAAAAATTTCTCACTAGTAAGTCTTCTTTTTTGATGTCTATTTTTAGGCCATGGATCACTAAAGTTCAAGAATATTTTATTTATTTCATTAGCATTAAATATTTCTAATAATTCTTCGGCATCAACATTAATTAACTTTATATTAATTAAATTCAAAGGTGCAATTTTTTCAACAGCTTGAACAATAACACTATCAAACTTTTCAATTCCAATATAGTTAATATTAGGATTTTTTAATGCATGTTCTCTTAAAAATTTTCCTTTTCCCATACCAATTTCTAAATAAATAGGGTTGTCATTATTAAAAACCTCATGCCATTTTCCAATATATTCTTTAGGATTAGCAATTACAAGTTCAGGATGGTTCTCAATGCGTTGTTTAGCATTTTTAACATTTCTTCTACGCATCTACTTCACCTAATAATAAAATAGCATCAATATAAATAAGTATGCCTTTTAATAAACTTTCGATTGCAATACATTCATCTTTTTGATGAGCTAGTTCAGGCTCACCTGGAAACAACATACCAAAGGCTACCCCTTTTTTCAATATTCCGGCATATGTTCCACCACCTACAGTGAATGGTTTATTAACAGTATCATTAGTATTTTTTACATACGCTTTATGAAGTAATTTTACTAAGTCATCATTTGGATCAATATAATGTGGCTCTTTAAAAGTCTTTGCAGCAATTATAATACCATTATCAGTTAGTATCTTATTAAATGTTTCATTGAATTTGTTAATATCATATCTAACAGGAAATCTTGAATCTAGCGTAACTCTAGTTTTATCTTTTTCAATATTCATAATGCCCACATTAACTGTTATTGGTCCCATTTCATAATCATTATATGCTAGCCCCATTTTTTCAAAGTATGGATCATCATAAAAATACTTATCAATAAATTTAATCATATTGTTATTAGAATAGTCTTTTAAGAAATGACACATATGAATTCCTGCGTTAACACCTTTTTGAGGCTCCATTGCATGTGCTGCAACTCCTTCAAGGATGTATAAATCGCCTTTAACTTCACCTTTTAAATTATGATCAGTTAAATATTTCTTAAATTCATTTGATAAATCTTTATTAAGTTTTGCGACAACTTGATCTAATACAACATTATAGCGATCTCCACCATGAATATATTCAACAACATCTTCTTCATGATAATTAGTTGATATATCAAATGACATACGACCTTTTTCCCCATATACTAATGGGAAATCACAGTCTGGAGCAAAACCGATTGATGGCATTTCATATTTTTTGAAATAATGGTTAACACCACGCCATCCTGTTTCTTCATCAGTTCCAAGAATAATTTGAATTTCTTTTTTTAATTTAATATTTGTTTCTTTAATAAATTTTAAAGCATAGTAGCATGCAATTGTTGGACCTTTATCATCGGTTGTACCTCTTGCGAAAATCTTACCATCAACTATTCTTGCTTCATATGGTGGATACGTCCAATTATTGCCTTCAGGAACAACATCCAAATGGCAAAGAATACCAACTGATTCTTTTTGATTTCCACATTTGTAAGATATTCTTCCCGCATATCCTTCATCATTTAATACTTCGAAACCATCTTCTTTTCCTTTTGCTAACATATACTCTAATGCTTTTCTGATATTGTTTCCAAAAGGAGCACCAACTGATGCGTCACTTTCATCTAAAACACTAGGTATTTGTAATAACTCTTGAAAAGTTTTAACAATTTCATCTTTATGATTATAAACAATTTTTTCAAAATTCATTTAAGTCACCTCTTTCGTATATTTTATCAAAAAATAATCATAATAAAATTGGAGGTTTTATTATGAATATTAATATTAGAAATTCTGTCAAAGAAAATTTAAAAGGAGCTTCAACCAAAGAAGTCTATGAAACAATTCAAGATGCAATATCAGTTGGTGAAGAAAAGATTCTTCCTGGCCTAGGCGTTCTTTTTGAATTACTTTGGGAAAAAGCTGATACAACAACTAAAGAAACAATAGTGTCTAGTATTGCAAAAGCTTTATAGTTATTTGTCAGATATTTGATCCGCAAATGCTTGTGATGAACATTTTATAGTATTTCTTGTAACCATTACACCAATACCTTCGTTCTTCAAAGCATCGAAATCTACAAGTTTAACATCTTTTACTTCTACACTAACACGTGATAAATTTTTAGATATGGAAACTATATTATTATCACCACCAAAGAAAGCTAAATAATTTACATTTGAAGTTTTAGTTTTCTTTGCTTTTTTTTCTTTAACAATATCGCCATTTTTTTCCATTTCTCTTAATTTTCGCATATTAATGCGATGTTTATAAATTATCTTACCTAATAAAATTAAACCAATTACAAGAATAGGTAATATACAACAAATACCAATTACCATTAATACTAATTTAGCATTGGGTTCAATACTTAAGAAATAAAGCATAATTAATTCCTCTACTTTCATATTATTTATTATACGCTATTTATGCTATTTTTGCAAGTTATAACGTTTGCATATAGCAAAAATGCTTTATATTACTTACTTTTATATTTTATAGGCTTTTAAATACACAATACTTACAATGAATTCATATTATACATTGAAAGTGAGGTGTCGATATGGCCTGTTTTTCAAATGTTACAACAACTTCAACAACTACGACAAATAATAACGGGACAATTGCGCAATTACTAAAGCGAATTGACCAAATGCAAAAAGAAGCTGTTATTGCGAATGCTGCAAATCAATGCGATAACTGCATGATGAATGCAAGATACAATACTAAGCCTATTTCTATTTGTAACTGTTGCAACGGTGAATACTTTTCCGCAAACGCAGGTATAAATGGAACTGCATGTAATTTGTTTAGAGTTGAAGATGTAAGAAACGATGAAACTGTTGTTTTACGTCTATTATCATATGATGAAACAACAACAGAAGTAACTTGTACTACTTACACAATCGTTGTAAAAATTAGTTGTATTGGAGCAGTTCAATGTTTTGAACCGATAAACTGCGAAACTCTTTGTTCACAACTAGTTTAATCTATTACCAGTAGTATTTAATACATACTACTGGTAACCCTCTAAGCCATATTGCCTTATTTTTAAAACTGCTATATTAGCAGTTTTTATATTTTAAAAAAGTGTAGATATTAATTTATCTACACTTATACGCTATTATTATTCCCATTTTACTAAGCATTCATCAGCATTCCAGTTTACTGACCATGTTGAAGGTGCACTAGTAAATGCACAATATATTGTAAGTTTTGGACAATTTGCAAATACATATTCACCCATATTGATTACTGATGTAGGAATATTAATACTAACTAGATTTACACAATTTGTAAATGCTCCATTACCTATTGTTTCTACATTATTATATAATTCAACATAAGTTAAATTGCTACATTCGAAGAAAGCAAATTCACCAATTGATTTTAAATTTTGTGAAAAAACAAATACTTTTATACTCTTACAATTATAGAAAGCAAGTGTATCAATTTTTTCAATAGTTGAAGGTAGTTCAATATTTTTCAAACTATAACAGTTTTTAAATGCTGAATTACCAATTTCTTTTACTCCTTCACTAATATTTATTGTTACTAAATTTTCACATCCACTAAATGCATTTCTACCTATTTTAGTAATAGTATTAGGAAGACTGATTGACACAATTTCTTTTAAATCTTTGAAAGCACCATCACCAATTACCGTAACAGCCACATCATTATAAGTTTCTGGTATTACAATTGTATTTGGTATATTTTCTATTTTTTTAAGTTTTACTTCATACGTATTATCTTCTAATAAAGTAAATTCAAAACTTTCTTCAGCAGTTAATAGACTCTTGCCACAAACCGTGCAAACATTATTAACGTAATTGTGTTCAGCTACGATTTTTTCATCAAACAATTGGGCGTTATTACAAATTGAACATTGCTTTAAAACTTTGTGTTCCTTACATGTTGAAGAAACTTCATATAAAAATTCATAGTTGTGTTCAAGATGAGCTACTGTATTATCGGCATATGATTTACCACAATTTTTACAAATATGTTCAGTATAGCCATCTTTTGTGCATGTAGGTTCAATTATAAAATCTTCATAATCGTGCTCAATTTTTTCAACTATATTTTCTTTTACTACTTTGCCACATTTTTCACAAGTTTTTTCGGTATATCCCTCGCTAACACAAGTTGGAGACACTATTTTTTCAATATATTTATGTTCTTCTTTGTCAATTATCTCATAATCTTTATAATCACATTTCTTACAAGCTCTAGTTCTTATTCCTAAGTTTTCACAAGAAGCTTCACTAATAATTGACCAATCTGAGTATTCATGAACACATTGATCAGAATGACCACCACAAGATATCACTTCTCCATTTGATAAAGTAATAACTAGGTCACCATTTTCATTTAGTTTAACGTCAACAACACTTATGCCACTTTCTCCTCTTGAGCCAACTAATGATTGTAACCATTCTTGTTCAGTACCTTTATAACCATTTGCAACTGCAATTTCGTAGGCAGATTTACCATCTTGTCCAGTATCACCAGGTTGAGGTTCTTTTTTGGTATTAATAATAATACAAACTACACAAACAGCCATCAATATAAATGAAATAATCGATACAACTGTGCTAAATATTTTATCTGATATTTTATTTCCAACCATTATTATCCACCTACTTTCATTATATTTTACCATAATCTTCTTTAAAAGACAAGTAAAAATCCCATTTATCAGTTACTTTTCAGTTAACCAAGGGCAATATCTAAAACCATCATAATAATGAAACCCAAAATTGCGCCTACTGTACCATATTTATTTTCTTTTGAAGTTTTACCAGATGGAATTAATTCTTCTACTATGACATATAACATAGCGCCTGCCGCAAACCCTAAGATAAATGGTAGTATTGGCTTTATAAACATTACTAGAATTGCACCAATCACAGCACTAATTGGTTCTACTATTCCACTTGCTTGTCCATAAAAAAAAGCTTTTTTTCTACTCATCCCTTCACTTCTAAGCGGAACGCTTACAGCCATTCCTTCTGGAAAATTTTGAAGTCCGATACCTATAGCCAAGATCCAAGCAGCAGATAAACTTGCTCCTTCAACACCACTTGCGACAGTTCCAAATGCTACACCAATCGCAAGACCTTCAGGAATATTGTGTAGAGTAATAGCTACTATTAATAGTATCTTCCTGCTCCATGTTGAGCTAATTCCTTCTGGTTGCTCTGCTTTTAAATGTAAGTGTGGTAAAAATATGTCTATTAAGAAAATAAACAAAGCACCAATTAATACCCCACTTCCAACAATAACATAACTTATTTGATTCAATTCTTCCGCAAGTGAAATTCCTGGCATTAATAAACTGAAAAATGATGCCGCAAGCATAACCCCTGCCCCAAATCCAAACATCAACGACATTATTTTTTCACTGACTTTCTTTAAAGCAAATACCATTGCTCCACCTAATGCGGTAACAAGCCAAGTAAATAACGTTGCATAAAGAGCTAACCTAACGTAATAAAAATCCATAATACACCTCCTCAGGTTATATTATGGATAATCACTTGTTTTTGTATGGGCTATAAACTATGCTTTTTTATAAAGTGCTGAACTAATTGGTAAATATATGCTAAGTACTATTACTAAGGTTATTATACCATTTAAAAGAGTTGCCGGTATACTCATAAGTCCCATAACCATTGACCCTGTTAAAGGGGTTCCATACATTGTTAATTGTTTAACAACTTTATAAATAAATTCACCAAATATGTTAACAATTATAGCAATTGATGTTGCTAGATTAATGATTTGTAAATTATATGGTAAACGTTTAGTAAAGATGAATGATATGACAAACAAAATACCGATTAATAAGCTGAATGAATATATTGGCCAGTATATTGTAGCTTTTTGTCCAGTTGTACTATTAACCCACACACCATTATATTTTACAGCGATAATTAAAAATATTGAGCCAATTAAAATAAAGAAAATACCAATAAATAATTGAAAAATTGTCACTTTAGGATTTTTATCTTTCAAAAGTTTTCGATATACAAAACCAACAATTAATCCCATAACTAATTTTAAGATAATGGTTCTAATAATCGAGAATATATCGTAACCGTGAATTAGGTCATACAATCCCATTCCGATACTACCACTAGCACCACCGATTATACCCCCAAATAATAGAGCAGAAATGATGACAATTAAGTTACCTAAATGTATCATTGGTTTACCAATTGGTGATGGAATTGGTATTTGAATTAAAACACCAACATAACTTAGTGCGCTTAAAATACCAATCAGAGTTATTTTTAATAATATTTTTTTTGTATTAGGCAAATTGTTAAAGTACTCTACGTTCATGCTAGCCCACCTTTCTATATATATTATACACTTTTTATCCTTTTTGTAACTAATTTTGCAAATAATAATAAAACATGCTAGAAAATTCTAACATGTTCTTTGTAATTTATTTTTTATCTGCCTTTTCCTTATTATATATATCAAGTTCTTCGTTTATACTATTTTTATTTTTTAACATAAATATAAAGCTGGCTTTTTTCTTTAATTGGTCCATTTTATTCTTGACTGTTAATTTTAAATCTTCATACTTAACAACTACATTGTGTTCTTTTGCCCATTTTTTAATCTTAGTAACAACATGGAATGAATAACACATGTCAACAATAAATACCCCAAAATATAAGCCTTCTAAATACGAATAAATAGGATTTTCACTTATCCAATTTACCGCCCCCGCAATATATTTGTGAACAAACAAATAGTATACAACTCCAAGTACACCCCAACATAGCGTAAATAACGGACATATTATTCCTTGAATATTACCAAAGCGATCTGAATAATCCCATAATTTCAAATTCATCCCTTTAATAAAGATTAGACCAGTTATATACTCAATTCCTGTCATCGCAACAGTTATTGCAAGTACTACTACTATTTTTTGGAGAACTGGTGAGGATATAAAGCTAAAATCGATTGAGCTAATTAGATATAATAGCAATAATCCACATCCATATAAGGGTAGACATGGCCCCGTTAAAAATCCTGGATTTACCCATTTTTTATGAACGATTCTTCTAAATATTAATTCATTTAACCAACCAAGGGTTCCCCCAATAATAAATATTACTGATAACTGTGATATTATTTTCATATTAACTCCATTTATTTATTTTATTTATTACATTATATATTATCAATCATTTATTGTCAACAGTAAAGTTTAAAATACCAACAGTGTTGAAATATTTGACTTTTTTATAATCTTGAATTATAATATTACATATAAAAAAAGAAAGGACAAAATAGAAATAATTATAGAAATTTTAATTATTTTAAATGTTGTTTATGAAAGCAAAAAATATGAATTCTTCTGCGAAGAAAACCCAATCATTAATTAGAAATACTTTCGCAATGATGATATCAGAAAAGAAAGAATTAAGTAAAATTACTGTATCTGAACTAGTGAAACGTGCTAATATCAATCGCAGTACCTTCTATTCTCATTATGATGATATTTATGGGGTTGCTGAAGAATATGAAAATGAACTAATAGATAATTTCTTTAATTGTGATTGTACTATAACAATTGATAGTTTCGAAACAATGATTAACAATTTTTTTGATTACATTTATGAAAACGATTATAACTTTAAAATGCTATGTGCTTCTAATGATTTTCTTTTTCTAACACGTAAATTAACAACAATGGCAGGAGATAAATTAATCACCATTTGTAAAAACGAATTAAAACTCAATAGCACAAACAATTTAGAATTAGAAATAAATGTTTTTATTGAAGGCCTTGTTTGTGAATACATTAAATATTGTAGAGGATATTCAAGTATAAGCATTGAAGATCTTAGAATTTTCACAATTAATAGCTACCATAATTTTTTATCAAAAAGAACTAAGGAGTAAGTATGGAAGATAGAATTGCAAATATTAATATGACCATTAATAATGATGATGATTTTTTATCACATTTTTGTGAACCCGGAAAACCTTTAATTTCTACCGAACTTGCAGATTTCATCGAAAATAGCGCTAATGATTTTCATCCAAATGAAAAACTATCACTAAATATCTACAGTAATTGTATTACCGATGATGAAAAAGTAATATACAACCAAGCAATTAAGAATTATTTTCAATTACAATTAAAAGATGTAATCCGTTCTTTAAAACAAAAAAGAATAATTGCGATATCTTTTTCGATTGTCGGTATTATTGCCTTGGCTTTTATGTTTATTTGTTCTAACATGGGAATCAAACAAATTTGGATAGAATGTATAAATATATTTGCTTGGGTATTTATTTGGGAAGCAGTTGATTTACTTTTCATTGAACAAAATTCTTTACTTATTAGAAGAAAGCGATTGATAAATTTCATTGAAATGAGCATTAACTATCATAATACGCATTAAAAAAGGTTATTACAGTTTAAACTGTAATAACCTTTTAACTACTTTTTATTTCCATCAACTATATCTCTTACTAATGCTCTATAGAAGACATCACCTATTTGCAAATAACCATTTAATGTAGGGTGTACCGCATTTGTTCCAATATATTCAGTTATTGTACTGCGAGTATTGACCTTTTTCAAAATCATTGGCATATTATACTCACTATCGAATTGTGCTTTAGTATCAACATATCTTACATAATCTTTAAATTCATCAGAATTTGCCAATTCTTCTAAGCATTTATTATAATTGAATGCTGTTGTAATTGTTCCAAATTCATCACTATAGTATCCACTTGCGCCATAGTTCGCACCAATACCACCATTTACTGAACAAATTTGAATTCCTAGTAATGTAATATGAGCATTAGGGTATGCCTCATGAATTTGTGTCATTAACTTTTTGGCATAGATAGTATGATGATCAAAATTAGTATTATATGGAATATATTGACCATTCCATGATAATAGAACATAAACTAAATCTATTCCTTCATAACCATATTTTGAGCAATATGTCTTAAAATCATTATTTTCAATTGCTTTGTTCCAGAAAGGATTACCCATTTCAAATTCATATTTATTTACTATAATATCTTCATGGTGAATTCCACCACTAACATGGATAAACTTATCACCAATTTTTGGTGTTGGTGTATAGTTTAGATTGCCTCTTTTAAACTTCAAGCGTTTTTCTTCGATGCTTTCTAATATCCATTCAAGACCTTCGGATTTCCAAACACTATGTTGATCATTTTCATCTAAATTATGATTGCTTACTTCAACCCATACTGGGGAAATTGTACTTACAACATCGGTAGTACAAAATGATTTCCAAGTCCAAGATCCATATCCTTCATAGCCAACGATATCATCTTCTACCGTTTTTTGGCAAGTACCTATCATAGTTAATGACTTATCATATCCTAAACCATTTGGCTCACCACCAGTTTTAGTAAATCTTCGATATCCTTCTTTGGGCCATTCCCCTGTAAAGGTTAAACTGTCACCAATACAAAGTACATTTTGATGCTTTGTAGGTCTTTCTGGTTTTACCACATGAAGAGTTGTAGTTGCAAAATCTACTACTTGATGGTCATCATCAATTAATGATATTGTTAATTCATAATCACCAATTTCATCCTCTTTTGGTGTGAAAGTATAATAACGAGGATATGGATTACCTTTTGGGCATCTTACTAAAATATAGTATTTATAAGGGTTATGTAGACAAATTATTCCGCGATAAAAGAGTTCAAAAGTATCTCCCACAACCAAATCATATTCTTTTGCTAAAAATATATATTTCATGTTGTCATTCTCCTATTGTTCTAGCAATATTGTTATACTCTGCTAGTAATTTATTTTTAATATTTTCATTTTGTATTTCATTTATTAATAACACTAATTTACTAAAATTATTAGTATCATAGTATGCTTCATTTATTGCTTCTTTAAAAGTAGCCATATCTATCGATTTATCAACATATTGATAATAATTTGTTAGGCAGTCTAATAGTTTTTTTAGATATGCTTTTTTTATTTCATCTTTGGTTGCCAATTGTGTCTTGGTATAATCTTTCTTACAACTACTTAATCCTAACAAGATTTCTTCATTTTTAAAAATGTTTTTTGAAGAAAATTCACTAAAGCCTAGATTTAAATAATTTAAAACAATAGCAATTTGGTCACTCAAAGTAATTACATCACCACCGTTATTATCTGGTGATATACCAACTACTATATCCGCTTTACCATTAATCAATTCAACAAAACTTGCAAGTCTTGTCATTAAATACGAATTTGATCCAACATACATCATTGGTTCTAAGCAATCAACATATCCTTCTTCTACCCAACTTAAGAAATCTTGAGCATATGTTTTTATTGCGCCACTTATACTTGTCATAACCGCAGCACTAACTTTAGTGTTAGGATTAGCCTTCTTTATGGTGCTAGATAACATCTTTACCATTTCAGTAACATTATTTACTTTAAATTCTTGCCATAATTTTCTAATGTTTTCATCATTAAGCATTATTGTTTTAACATCACCTGTGATGTTGTATTTTTCTTTAAATAAGTTGATTGAACTGTCAGTATAGCAAAAATCATTTAGTTTAGTAATATCGGTAATTGTGTCAGTAAATGACAATAAGTTGCTTGCGGGGTACCTAATAAAATCAAATTCGATACCATCCAAATCATAATTTGCGGCTAATTCATCAAATACACAATTTAATAGAGTCTTTACTTCACTTCTAGTTATATCATAAAAATACATACCATTGTAATTATTTTTGCCATTATAATCAATAGCAACATAATCTTTATTAATATAGTTAGGTAAATAGCCATCGCCACAAATAAAAGTATTAGTCCAAGCGACTACTCTAATATTACGTTTATGTGCCTCAGTAATAAAACATTCTAAATAGTCCTTATAACCTTCATAAGTATATGTTCCCGTAGTTCTATTTTTTAGATATTGTGATGTATATAGGCAAGCACCACCAAAGTTAGTATTTAGATAAATGGTGTTAATTCCAATTTCACTTACTTTATCAAGAAAGTTACATACTTCACTAGTTGTTTTTTCAGGATAACCGGTTGCGCGAGTTGCATAATGCCAAAAGGCTTTAGTTTCAATAACATTGCTTTCAATTGCTAGGTAATGTAATTCAACTACTAACAATTCTAATGTTTTCATTAATCCATCTTGGTAACCATCACTTATTATTTTATTTAAAGTATCAAGTGATGCTAAATATTTAAGGTTTAATTTTTGATAATCAAGAGCTTTATAGCTATTATATGCGTCAATAATCTTAGTTTTAGCTGATTTCATTCTTTCATATGCTGTAACTATTCTTTGGACTTTTTCACTACGATATATTTTTATTGTACCCTTTTCTTTATCATAAATAACATAATCGCCAACTTTAACATTACTATTTAAACTATCGCCAGCTTTACCATGGCCTGATATAATGAGTCCATCGATTGGTAAATCAACTAGAGTGCTTGAGGCAATAACTAAGCCACTCTTGTTTATTGCAATTTCATGACCATATGAGTTGCGACTACGATAGTTACTTACATCATAAGCATGTAGTTCGTTTTCACCTCTAAATTTTCCATATATTATACCATCTAATTCGCCAATTAAATCATTTAAATAATCAATTTTAGAAATAAAGTCGGTTATATCTTGAGGATCATCTAAAGTAAGATCTTCAACATAACTTGAATAATTAGTATATTCAAATTCAATTCTTGTATAGATTGCGTTGATTACTGCATCACCTTCTACAAATTCTGGTTCATTATCCCATTTTACGAACTGATAGCCATCAACCTGAGGAGGAGTAGGGTAGTAGATTGGTGAGCCATATGATAAATCAAATGTATCAATTAATTTACCATTTATACCATAAAACTTAATATTGTAAGTAAGCTTTATGTACTCTGCTTTTATCGTTAAGTCTTTTGTTGCGTATTTAACATCTTTATCCCAACCAATAAATTCATATCCTGGAATAGTCGGTTCTTCAGGATATATTATTTTTTGTTTATATGTTAATTTTTGTTCTAAAATCAAATCATTATTTATATCAACAAATTTTATTATATAAGTATTTATTTCATAAATGGCTTTTATTACGACATTTTCGCTAGCCTTTTTAATAGTTTTATCCCACCCAATAAAAGTATATCCTTCAATTGTTGGTGGTGTTGGATAATCTAGTTTACTACCTTCGTTATATATTTTCTTTTCTATCATAACATCGTTAAAGCCAATCCATTCAACGGTATAACGAGTTTTTAATTGTTCTTCGGTACAACCAATTAATAGAAGACAAACAATTAATCCTAAAACTTTTATTAACGTTTTTTTCATTTTTTTCTTTCCTCAAAAAATTTAATTGTTTTTTTCAGGGTGTCTTCAAATGAAGTAGGTTGAATTTTTAAAATCTCTATCATTTTTTGATTATTGTAATTGTGATTTTCCATAATTGTTTTTAAAACAAATTTTGATAGATATGGTGTAAATGGGATAAATAATTTAACAATAAACAATGGGATATGCATTGTTTTTTTCTTTCTATTTAATTGCTCATTTACTTTATCATATAATTCGTAGACTGTAACATTGGTACCAGTTAATAAATAGTCACCTTCTAGTTCATTATTAATTATCGATATTGTTGCATTAACCACATCATCAACATCTACAAAGTTATAGCCACCCTTTATTCCAAATTGCATTTTTCCATCAATAATATCGCTAACTACGTTGCCAATTGATGATGGTTTAAAATCATTTGTGCCAATTACAGCAGATGGATAAACAATATTAATCGGTATATCGTTATTTGTACGAGCCTCCATAACATATTCAGTAGCAAGGGCTTTACTATGGCTATAGTTATCAATAAACTTATCGGGATATATTTTTGTTGGTTCAAATACTTCTTCATCATTTTCTTTATAGATACAATCAACACTACTAAAATAAATGTAACGTTTAACTTTCTTTTCAATACAAATATCAGTTATTAATTTTGTACCTTCATAGTTTATTTTCATGGTTTGTTCTTTTTTGTTATTTTTAACATCAATTACCCCCGCAAGATGAATAACTACATCTTCAGAGTTGATATTTTCAAGTAAGAATTCACGATTAAAAACATCACCTATTTTATATTCAGCTTGTAAATTATCTATTGATTCATCCACTCTTCTTGTTAGTATTCTAACTTTTTGATTTAATCCAATTAACCTTTTTACTAAATTATTTCCAATGTGGCCTGTTGCGCCTGTAACTACATATGCCATACTATTCAACCTTATTGTGTAATTCAATTATTCTAGTTTCTTTATCATCAGTTAATTTAACTGTATATGATACATTATTATTAAGATGATCTTGATCAATTAAGCCATCTTCTAATAATCCTTGCGAATGATTGATTAATTCAATTTTTATATCACTAAAGTCTTTTCTTATTTTATATTCAGTATTTACACATTCCATAAAATAATTCCACAATCCATTAGTTCTAAGTGTATTAGGACAAGGTTTACCACTAAAGAAATGATGTGGTTTAACTCTTGATGGATCTAGGTTATTATCAACCAATAAATTAGCAACTAGCTTCGCACAACGGTGCCAAGTTCTCATTAAGTTTGAACCTTGATTAATCATTGTTTCAATACCAATGCTATTTAAGTTCCCACCACGATTAGCAATTTTTCCAAAACTAGCATTGTAATATGTAGGGCCAATATAATAATATCCATCACCCTTTAGATCTATTCTTATTCCGGCATCATTTATATCGGCAGTAGTCAAAACAATATCAGTTCTTCCTTCTTTGGCATCTTTAGGAGCTTTTCTTCCTTGTTTTACGCCATCTGATGCATATACTAATTCATCATTTCGATATTCAAAACTTACTTGAGGTACTTTTATTGATGATTTAATACCATCAATATAATAAAAGCCATCATTTATAGTAATAGTAGGGTTTTTATTAGTTCCTGAAACATTAGTATTAAATAATTCAAATCTTACATCAAGTGAGTCCCCCGCATGATATGCTACCTCATCATCAGGTACTTGATGGCATGCCATTTTTGAACCTACTGAATAGTGCCAACTAGTGCCACCACCACCATTAGTTACGTATTTTGCATGAGCATATTCATCGGCGGTATCTTTTGAAGATGCAGTATCATGAACAGTTATATATTCTGTACTTTCTTTTTTAGTTCCAGGTCTATTGTTATTGTCACTTTCAGAATTTAGTGGACATATAAATTCCTCTATCTCATTTTTGCCAAACCAATATTTTGATACACTAGCATACACAACAGTATCATAATCAAATTGATAACCATATGCGGTTATGGTTTTATGCCAAACATTATTCTCGTTAGCTTCTTTTAAGATAGTTACTAATTCATCAATTTTTTTCATAATTTACCTTCTTTTATCCATTATTGTCTTTGGTATAATTATACTATAAAACGTTTCTAAAAAAAAGAAAAATGGCTAATTATTAACATCATTTTACAAATTGTGATATAATACAAACTAGTTTAATATATGGAGGAACTGATGCAAAACACAAAAAAACCAACGATTATTGGCATTGCTGGAGGAACATCTTCTGGTAAAACTACTATTGCTAATCGCTTATATGATGAAGCAATTAAAACTGGTACTGTAGCTTTAATTAAAATCGATGACTATTATCACAATAAAGATAAAGTACAACGTACAGAAACTGGCAAAGCTAACTATGACCACCCTGATTCATATGATACCGACTATTTAATTAAACAACTTAATGAATTAAAAAATGGAAATGCCATTGACAAACCTTTATATGATTTTGTTGTTCAAGCTCGTAAAACTGAAACTGAGCACATTGAACCAGCTCAAATAATTATCGTTGAAGGAATTCTTACTTTTGCTATTCCAAGGCTTAGAAAATTATTTGACATTAAAATTTTTGTTGATACTCCTGATGATATTCGCTTCATTCGCCGCCTTAAACGTGATATCCAAGACCGTGGCAGAAGTTTAGAGTCAGTTGTAAATCAATATTTAGAATCAGTTCGTCCAATGCACATTGCTTTTGTTGAACCATCAAAAAGATTTGCGGATATAATTATTCCCGAAGGTGGTCACAACGATGTTGCCTTTGATATACTACTAAGCAAGTTAAAACAATTACAATAAAAAAACTCTTGTTTAAAAAGATTATATAAATTAGTTTAGGGTCAATATATACCAATAAAGAAGTCTAGGGTAACCCTAAACTTTTTTTTATTGGCATTTTTTCATTATAGAAGAAAAATTTACTAATTGCTTCAGATAAACACTAGAAAGAATATACTATACCATAAAGCACAATATATTTAAAATATAAATTTAAATGTTTTGTTCCTTTTATTTACTTATTTCCATTTCATAATAAAAATCTCCAAAATAAATAGTGAATAATTTTATTTTAACTCACTGTCTGCTTTGGAGACTATGTACAATAATAATTAATTTTTTTTGACCAAATACTTCTTTAAAGGGGTTAAAACCCTAAACTAATTTAAAGGGCCTATAAGAATCAAGAGTTTTTTTATTCTACTGATTTGAGAGATTCAACCATTTGTACTTTTCTTGTTAATCCCGCAAAGAATAGATTAATACAAAGACTTGTACCACAAGTTAGAAGCACAGTAAGAATATATGATATTGGTTTTATATAATAGACATATGATAACAAGGGATTTTCATTAATTGAAAGTACCGCAATCAATAATGGTTTTCCAAACAATAATCCAATCAATGAACCAACGAAAGTCAATGTAATTATTTCAATTATAAACGATGAACCAATTTCTAATTTAGAGAATCCCAAAACTTTCAATGTTGCAATATCTTTGATACGTTCTTTGAAGTTAAGTAGTGCTAAATTATATAATACTACTATTGCCAATAATATTGCAAAAACTTTTACAGTCAAAGTCATTACCTTGATTGAGGCAATCGTATTATTAGCATGTTCACGAGTTTGAGCCATTGACATTGAACTTATTATTCCATCAATATCTTTTATTTGATTAGAGATTTCTTCATTGTAAGTAGCATCATCAGTCATTACCCAGCATCCCGTTGGTTTAAACGATAATTTTTGTTCTTGGTTTTCAAAATAATTTTTTGATATAAAAATACCTTGACTAATACAAAAATCAACTACTTTAGTAATAGTTACTGTGTATTGCTTTCCATCATAAATAAATGTTATAGCATCTCCACTACTACATCCTAATTTTTTTGCAACTTTACTTGATATTAAACAATCATCATTATTGTAATCTGGTTTAAAAATAAATGATTTTTTGGGTAATAAATAAACATATGAACTTATAACATTCTTACCTGTCAAGTTTACACTATATTTTGCGTATTCATCAACATATTTAACATGATCTATTTTACTAATAGTATCTTCAAAAGATTGATTTGCAGAATAAGTTGCTGAAATATCATATGGAATATAGTCTTCTAATTCCAAGTCTAAACCATGGTTGATAGTGTCTTCAATCCCAAAACCACATGCAAGTAATGCTGTACATCCTAATACTCCTAGTATTACCATTAAGGTTCTACTAAATTTACGTTTCATATTTCTAAATGCCATTAAGATAGAAAGTGGCATTTTTTTGAAGAAACTAATTTTAGATAAAAATGACAATTTCATTTTTACCGCATTATCTCCTCGTAAACTTTCAGCCGGTACTTTTCTTACTGAATCATGACAGGCAATTAAGCTTGTAGAGACAATAATAATTAGTAATATCAGCATACTTAGTAAATATTCAAATCTAAAGAAATGAGTTTTAATTTTTGGTAATTGATATAAAATATTATATTTCATAGCCATTACATTAGGTATAATAGTTGGTCCTAAAATTATTCCAATAACCGAACCAATTAAACCAAGTACTATGAATATATTAGTATAATGCCATATTATTTCCGATTTTGAATAACCTAGAGCTTTTAATATTCCAATATTTTTTTGTTCACGATTAATTAATTGCGAAATAGATGTTAGTATTATTAATATTGCAACTAAATAAAAGATTACTGGAAAAATATATAATAGTTTCTTAGCCTGTAAAACATCAGCTTCAATCGTTATATTAGATGGTAATTCACTAGTTTTTAAAGCATAAACAAAATTATCGTTATCTTTATAGTTTCCTTTAATTGTGCTTAAAAGATTTCCAATATTTTCGCTTTTGATAAGATATTGATTATATGAACTTTCAAGTTTTTCGGTAATATATTCTTCTGGAGTAGTTTTAAATATTGTCGTTATTAAATTTTTTATTTCAGGTGCTAAAGAATTTACAATTTCTTCAATTAGAGCTTCTTGATTTACATAAACAAAAGAGGCGTTGTATGTAGCATTTTCTAGTGATTCAGGATGATTCATTGTTCCACTGATTGGTAAACTAATATCAATGTCATATGCTTCAAATGAAATACTAAATTTAATTAAATCGCCAACTTTAAGCTTTGTTTTAGTTAAGAAATTTCTATCAACCAAAACTTCTTTTTTTACACCATTTTCAATGTTTACTTTGTATGGTAAATTTAATTTATCACTTTCTTTAAATGTAGCAAGATAAATTGAGGTATTATCTACTCTTGTTGGATAGTATAATCTTTTTTGATATTCATATCCTTTAGATTGCAAATACTTTTCAATTTCTTCGTCATAATTTTTTACCATAACGATACCATCACACATATTAGATTCTTGGTATATGGTATTCAACTTATCTTGAAAACTTCGATAATTAGCCCATATACCTGTAAATAGTGTAACAGCTAGTGCCGCAATCAAAATAACTGATAAATATTGTTTCCAATTGCTTTTGATTTCTCTTGCTACTTTTATTCCTAATATAGATCTTTTTACCATTCGATATCCTCTATATCAAGAACATTTTCATTTTTCACATTGCTAATAATTTTTCCATCGCTTAAACGAATTACTCGATCAGCAACTTTTGCAATATTCGCATTGTGGGTAACAACAATTACACATTGTTCACCAGTTTGACTAATGTCCTTTAATATTTTTAGAATTGATTTACCCGTTTTACTATCGAGTGCTCCCGTTGGTTCATCACAAAGTAAAATCTCAGGCTTTTTAGCAATCGCTCTAGCTATAGATACCCTTTGTTGTTCACCACCACTTAGGTTTGAAGGGAAGTTATTAATTCTATCTTTTAGTCCTACCATTTCTAATGCTGTTTGAGGATTAATTGAATTGCTAACATGGTTTGATGATAACATAACATTTTCAAGAGCGGTTAAATTAGGCATCAAATTATAAAATTGAAAAACAAATCCAACATTATTTCTTCTAAACAATGCCATTTCTTTTTCGTTAAGAGTCGTAATTTCTCTTCCATTTACTCGATATGATCCACTCGTGGCAAAATCCATACCACCCAATATATTTAGTAACGTTGATTTTCCAGCTCCACTTGCGCCAAGAATTACAACCAATTCATTTTTTTCTAGTGTAAAAGATATGTGATTTAAAGCAGTTATTTTTGTTTCTTTTGTACCATAATCTTTACATATATCATTTAATTCAATAAATGCCATTTAGGTTATCTCCTTTCACAAATATATTTATAATATACCATATTTTCTGTTTTTATCAAATTGGATTGCTTATAAACCTATTTGCTTTTTATTTAAAAAAGACCTTGTATATTATACAAAGTCTTAAAACGTCTTTATTCATCATTATCTGATTCAGTATATTTACTTAATTCTAAATATTCGCGATAACTATCTTTAGCATTTTTTTCTTTTTGAGGTTTTTTAGTAATTACTTCATTTTCATCTTTTTTCTTTTGTTCAAACTCATCACGTTCATTTTTAATTATCGTAAACTCTTTTACTAATCTTGAAACGTTTTTGTTTTTAATATTATTTACAATTACTAACATTGTTTCTTCTTTAACATCAGTATTAAATGTTGCGGTTAGAATCATTATAATTTGATCAATTATTGGTAATACAATACTTAATTCATCAATTCCTTCATCAATACAATAAGTTAACATTTTTTTAGCTTTTTTTGAATTTTTCAATAAATGTTTAATTTCTTTCTTAGTAACTTTTTTATCCTTTAATACTTTATCGACTGACTTATCAAGATTATTAATTTTTTGTTTAGTCCAATCTAGTTTATTAAGATGTTTTTTTAAAGCAAATGTTACTACTATTACAATAATACATATAACAAATAAATATGGTAAAACAAGTTTGACCACTTCTTTGAGATTAAAATTAGTGGCATCAAAATTTAACTCAACAGTTTCGCCATTTATATTGGCATTAATTGAATATTTACCTTTTTTTATTTTATTAATTTTAATTCCTTTATTACTTATCGTATAATCTTCAAATTTTTGACCATCAACATCAATTTCTAGAATAGGTTTTAAATTATATATTGTTTTACCATCACCAAGGAATTCAAAAGTTTGATCAGTATTAGGTTTAATAAAAGTATTACCAATTACTTTATAAGTTGGTTCAATTACTACGATTTTAATTTCACTTTTAATAAATATTTCTTCATATTTAGAAATATTGGTCATAACAGTTAAATCTACTTCACCAACATATAACGGTTCTAGGATTATTTTTTCATTTCCATTTATGGAAATTCTACAAACTGATGAATTAGAAATACTCCACAAATATTTATAATTAGGATCTAATACTCCATCTAACAAGGCACTTATTTCAAAATTACCTTGATGCAAGTCTACATAAATTATTTTATCAGCGTTGATTGATAAAGTTTTTTCAATATTTTCTACGCTTGAAATCATTAATTGTTGAGTAGTTTCTAATTCTATATTGTTATCACTGTCAATTATTACTAATTTTAATGTATTGATACCTTCATCGAAGTTTCTTTCAAATTCTTTAACATTATCATAAATTAATTCATCGTTTAAATACCATCTATAAATTGTATTTTGTGAAAAATCAAAATTAGAGGCATCGTATGAAATCTTAATAGTATCATACTTTGTAAGTGATTTAGTCGTATCTTCTTTATCATACACTATATATAGTCTAGGTAGCTTTGTAATTATCTTAATATTTATTACCGCATTATAGAAAACATTGTCTTTTTGAGCATACGCAAATATTTGTGTAGTACCATCCTTTAACCCTTTTATTGAAAGTCTATTTTCATTAACACTTTCAATTGTTAGGATCTCATTATCTAAAACTATAAAGTTAAAATTTAAATCTAAATATTCATCGGGAATAGTCAAATAAGTTTTTGAATTACTTGCCAAAACAGATAAATTACTTCCTTCTAAGAAATCAAATTGAACAATTCTATTATTATTATTTTTATCATTAATAGTAATTTCTACTTCTACAACTTGATCATAAATAACAAAATAAGCAGTATCGGTTCCAACCTTATAACCAAAGATATCAAATTTATTAAGAAAGGTTCGATTTTGAATAACCATTGCGTTACCATTTTTTAAGTAGTAATTTGATACATAAGCATCTCCTGTTATTTCAATAAAATCAGGATCTAAATATCCTAAAGTAATTGTTTTTGTTTCACCTTCTAACAAAGTAACTTTTACAGTATTGAATGTATATTTGTATCCATATCCAGGAACAAGTGATATGGCAATAGTTTTTGTTAGCGTAACTCCATTGTCTAATTTTGCTTCAATCGTTAGAATTGTTCTAAGCGTTGTTGTGATTGATTCTTCTGACTCATAATTTAACTTTATTTGATTCTTTTCTGTAAAAGAAACGTTTATAACCCCATCAGATATTATGTTAAATATTGTGTTTTCATTGAAAGCATTAATATTAGTTATTTCAATTATTTCATCCAGAATTTTATCCATTTCAAATACATAGTTTTCATCTAGTTCAATTTCTCGTGGATATTCTCTATCTATTACATTATCAGGTTTTAGTGTAAGATTAATAAACTGACATGTTGATTCGTAATTGGCAAGTCCTGATAGAGCCATAAGTTTGTCACCAATTATAATATTAGTTTCAGCACTTACCTTATTAATAACATATACACTATCTCCTTCATATGGCAATACATCCACAGCTGATGTTGGAATATACGCAACAATTAAATCAGATAAATAAGGCTTTAATCTTTCTGAAGTTTCAATAGTTATTTTAGCGCCTGATTCATATACACCATTATCTGGAAATGATGTACCATTATATTTAATTTCAAAATCACTTAAATTATAAAATATAACACTAAAACTATATGAAGCAATTTCAATTTCAAGATTCTCAGAAGTTAATACATAATATTCTACCGTAAATGATGCTTCACTACTTGTATCAATGAAAGATAAACTATCGTTTTGAACTAATATTTTATCATCAGTTAGAATACGATGCATTATTTTATCAACCGATTCATCATTATAATTTGTGACTTCAATTGGTTCAATTATACTTACTGAACTTACTATATCATTTAAAATACCTATTTTTTCTTCGCTTCCATATTCAATTTGTTTGGCACCACTGTGGATTCCACTGCCTAAATATAAGTTAATGTAATTAGGGATATCAATTAATTCTTTTGAAGATACGTTAATTAAAATCTTTAATGTTTCTTCAGTAGTTTGATTATTTCCGTATTTATGTTCTGATTTTACCGTAATGTTTAAACAAGTTATCCCCTCTTTTAAACCCGTTATCTCAAACGATAGTTTTGGAAAATCGGCATTTATTTTTTCATTTAGCACACGTTCGGGTAGATTATTATCTAAAATGGTTTTACTATTTGATACTTTACTACTAGTTCCAGATGCAACTCCATTTCTATAATAATTAATATCAATAATTTCATTATCCTCTACTTCAAAAGTTAATTCTTGAATTGGATAACTAGCATACCAGTTAATTGTATAATAATCTAAAATAAATGTTTTTACCTCTGATACCGGTATATTGATTATCTTATTCGTTGCATAATTTTTATCATCACTTGTATCAGTAGAAAATACATCAAATTTAGTAACTGGAGCTGATAATCCCGAACCAGAACCAGGATTTACTATATCATCATATTTTGGAACATTATAGGTTTTGGCATTAACTATTAATATTACGCTTAATAAAATAGTGCTCAATATTGTTGTTATTATTGCCAGAAATGATTTTGCTTTTATCTTCATTTTCTTTCTCCGCCATTTTCTATTAATTGTACATCTAGTTTATTGTAAGGTATTTCTATATTACTTTCTCTAAACTTTTCAATAATTATTTCTTTGATATCATTGATTGCGGAATAGTAGTCATCAGTTTTGGTCCAAAACTTCATTTGAAAATCTATTGAACTATCGCCAAAATCTTTAATAATAATTGCCGGTTTTGGTATATCTAAAACTAATGTATGTTCTACTAGAATGCCATATAATACTCTCTTTACTAATTTTACATCTGAATCATAAGAAACACCAATAACTATATCAGCTCTTCTTGTAGGATTAGCAGTATAATTGGTTAAGGCATTATTTACTATTGAACTATTTGGCATAACTATTTTTTTATTGTCAAACGTATAAATTTCCGTAGTTAAAATTTTTATATTCTTTACAATTCCCTCACAAGAGCCAACCGAAATATGATCACCTTTTTTAAATGGTTTAGTTATAATGATTATAATACCATTGGCAATATTTGCTAGCGAATCTTTTAAGGCCATACCTATTGCTAGAGCAACTGACGAAAAAGCAACTAAAAATGAATTGCCTGAAAGTCCTAAAATCGAAACAATTGCAAAAACTAGAAGCAACCACAATATTACTTTTAATAAAGCTACAATAAATCCACCTATTGCGTTATCTAATTTCGTAGTATATACTATTTTCATTAGTACTTTAGTTAATAATTTAATTAAAAAATAACCAATTATGAATACTAGTATTGCGGCAACAATATTAATACCATAATTAGAAAAGAAATCACCTATTTTTATTATAATATCTTTAAAACTTCCCATATTTTCTCCTTGTCATTTATTTATTAAATATGACTAATTATAACATAATAAAAAATAATATTCAAATAAACGTATAATAAAAAATGCTTTTAAAGATTTAGAGATATTTATCCCTTTATCATTAAAAGCATTTTTTAATTATTGTAACATTGTTTTGTTTTTTAAATTTACTACTCCCATTACGATGGTTGCTACACTAGATACAACAAAGATTGCAGAAAAAGCATATATTAATATGTTATTTGTCATTGTTGATGAAGCAATAAACATTGTCCCAAGTATTGTAAGTAATATATTAACTAGTGTTCTAGATAAAGAATATGTTTTATTTTCTTTAGTAATATAATAAGCAACAATTACTTCAGTTACACATCTCATTAATATCGCCATTCCCATAATAATTGATGCATTACTGATAATATTCATATCTACGAAAAAATTTATGATTGAAAATAGCGCAATCATTGTTAATAAAATCGTTTCTGTAAGGGAAAGTACATATATAGTTCCTTTGGCTTTTACAACTCTTTTTATAAGCAATAAACCATATGTATATATAAGAATACTAAACCCTACAAATAAATATAAAATATCTTCACCTAAATTACTTATTAATGGTAGTATGGCTACTCCTAATAGTAAAAATAAAAAAGCTAATACAAACATTAAGATTGATTTAAAAATTTTGTTCATTTTTTTCACCTCAATGTTAGTATTAACCATTAGTTCATTTTTTAAACTTCTATTTTAAAATTAGTTCTTCGATATAATCTTGTTAAAAATAATATATAATCGGCTAATTCTTTAGTTATATATTTTTCATCTAAACGCCACTGCCAATTGTTTTCACTAGTTGAAGGGGTATTAATTCTAGATTCAATGCCAAGTCCTAAATAATCTTGAATCGGAATGATTGCAATGTTCGCTACACTTGACAACGCTAATCTAACCATTCTATCGCATATTTTATCATCACTTGTTAGATTAACATATTCACTTACCATGTGTTTAGTTTCTTTATCGAGCGTTTCAAACCAAGTTCTAATAGGTGGATTATCATGTGTTCCAGTATAAACTATACAGTTAGGTAAATAATTGTGTGGTGCATATGGGCTATCTCCATCTTTATCGAAACCAAATTGAAGTATTTTCATACCAGGAAATCCCGTTTGTTTAAGTAATTTATGAACTGCTGGGGTTAAGAAACCCAAGTCTTCTGCAATGATATGTAAGTCTTTACAATCCTTTATTGATTTAAATAATTTCATGCCAGGGCCTTTTACCCATTTTCCATTTTCGGCAGTTTCTTCTAAAGCATCAATTGAATAATATGATTCAAAACCTCTAAAGTGATCGATTCTTACTACATCATATAACTCAAATGATTTTTTAATTCTTGCGTTCCACCATTTGAAATTATTCTTCTCCATCTTGTGATAATCATATAAGGGATTACCCCATAATTGACCTTTTTTAGCAAAATCATCAGGTGGACACCCCGCAACTCTTTTAGGTTTTAAGTCATTATCTAACTGATATTCTTCAGGGTTAGACCAAACATCTACACTATCAAGAGCAACGTAAATTGGAACATCACCAATTATTTCAACCTTTTTTTCGTTTGCATATGCTTTTAACTTGTGCCATTGCTTTGCGAAAATAAATTGAATGAATTTATAAAATTTTATTTCTACCTCATTGCCTTTAATAAACTTATCAATAGCAACTTTTTTTCTTAATTTAAATTCGTTAGGCCACTCTTGCCATGATCTACCTTGAAAATAATTTTTAATGGCCATAAATAGTGCATAATCATTTAACCAATATGATTCGTTTTTATTAAATGCTTTAAAATCTTCATCATTTTCATCAAAGCGTTCATAAGCTTTTTTTAATATTTTAAAACGCCAACTATATAATAAACCATAATCAATAGTTAATTCAGAAGTCATATATTCACTTAAATCATTTTCTTCTAGTAGACCTTCTTCTACTAGCATATCTAAATCTATTAAATATGGGTTCCCCGCAAAAGCACTAAAAGTCTGATAAGGTGAATCTTTAAATGACGTTGGACCAAGTGGTAATACTTGCCAATAACTTTGCTTTGCATTTTCTAAAAAATCAATCCAATTATATGCGGTTTTGCCCATAGTTCCAATACCATATGGGCTAGGTAAAGATGTAACTGGTAGTAAGATTCCGCTTTGTCTCATAATTAACTCCTATTTATATTTTTAATATTATTGCATCTTTTATGTCGTCAAGTTTAATTTCAATTATTTGTTCATCTTGATTAACATAAAGCATATCATTTTCTATTTTAAATGGTATTCCTTCATATGATTCATTATTATTGGTTTCAATGATAGTTGGAATAGGATGTTCTAACTTATACATTTGTACAATATTTTGTATTTTTTTTAATAATAATTCATCAATTTTCTTTGCTTTTCTTATTTCACTTTTTTTGTTTTCTTCTTTGCCTATTATTAGTTCTGCTTTCTCTTTGCTTTTTGATTTTTCAGGATCTCTACTATCATAGTATCTTTGAGAACCATTTGACATAATAGGGGTTGAAACAGTATGTATAAACAATAAAGGTTCAGGAATAACCTTTTTTATATTATTATTATTTTGCATTTTATCACCACTATTTATATATGAAACAAATAATGGTTTTATTAAATTTTTTTATTTATTCTTATTGTATATAAAAAGCATACCATCTAAAAGTAAGTTAGCATCATATATATAACTACTATCTAAATAAGCTTTTATTACATTAGAATAACCACCAGTGACAATTACTTTTGTTGAAGAATCACCAATTTCGGCTTTTGCTTTGTTGACTAAACCTTCAACCATAGCAATATGTCCATAAAGTATTCCACTTTGAATACATTGCGATGTATCACCGTTAATAACTTTTTTAGGGACTTCTAGTGAAGTTCTTGACAATTTTGAAGTGGTTGTAACAAGACTATCCATTGAGCCCTTAATACCTGCACAAATTGCACCCCCTAGGAATTCTTTATTTTTAGTGACAACTAATAATTTTGTTGCGGTACCCATATCGATGATGATTGTAGGTCCACCATACTTAATGTATGCTCCCACCGCATCACATAAAAGATCGGCACCAAGCTGTTTAGGGTTTTCAATTTTTATTTGTAAACAACTTTTTAAACCAGGTCCAACATTCATCGCCTTAACTTTAAAATATTTTTCAATCATTTGGTTAAAAACATGGTCTAGTTGAGGAACTACACTTGAAATAATCGCTCCGTCAACAAAATCATCTTTAAAATATTTATTAAGTGATGAACTTATCTTTTGATAATAATCATCTTCAGTTAATAAAGAATTTGTAACATATCTGAATGTATTTATTATTTGATTGTCTTTTGATATACCAAGTACAATATTAGTATTACCAATATCTATTAACAATATCAATTTAACCACCACCTTTTTTATATATTATACACTAATTATTTAAATTTATCAATTTATAAACAAGAGCTATTTCTTTAGTTGCTAAAGATTTAAAATATTTTCTTAAAAGTGATATAATCTATATTGGTGATTAAAATGCGAAGTAATTTAGAACTTTTCTATATATTTTTTAAAATTGGCTTATTCACCTTTGGCGGTGGCTATGCAATGATCCCTCAACTCAAAGAAATTGTTGTTGAAAAGAAAAAATGGATTACTGAAGATGAAATGTTAGAAATAATTGCGATTGCCGAATCAACTCCCGGACCAATTGCAATTAATATAGCAACATTTATAGGTTACAAACAAAAAAAGTTCTTAGGGAGTTTATTTTCTACCATTGGTGTAACTTTACCTTCTTTTATCATTATTTTCATTATTTCATTATTCTTTAAAAATTTACTATCATATGAAATTGTTCAATACGCATTCATTGGGATTAAATGTGCAATTGCTTTTTTGATTATTAAAGCCGGCATTGAGATGTTAATCAAAATGGATAAAAAATTAGTATGGTTAATTGTTTTTATTGTATCAATAATTACTTTAATTATTCTTCAGTTATTCAATATTAATTTCTCATCAATCTTATTTATTGTTTTAGGTGGAATAATTGGTATTTTCGTGTATGCTATATCTTCCTATAGAAAGAAGGAAAACATATGATTTACCTTTTATTGTTCTTAGAATTTTTAAAAATTGGTTTGTTTACTTTTGGTGGAGGATATGCAATGATTCCTCTTATTAGAGAAACTGTAGTTGCTAGAATGTGGCTTACCGAAAATGAATTTTATGATTTCATTGGTATTTGTGAATCAACTCCTGGACCAATAGCTATTAATATGGCAACTTATGTCGGATCTACTCAAGCAGGATTTTTAGGAGCCGTTTGTGCTACAATTGGGGTAATTCTTCCCTCCTTTATAATAATTATTCTTATTGCAAGTATTTTAAAACATTTTACTAATAACCCAATATTCAAAGCCTTTTTAAATGGAGTTAAACCTATTATCATTTCTTTAATTATCTCTACAGGATTAATTATTTTCTTAAAAAATATTGGATATAATTCTTTATCTTCCTTTACCTTTGATTTTAGGCCTTTAATCATTTTTTCATTATTAGTAGGAACATTTTTAGTCATCAAGTTTGTATTTAAAAAGAAATTAAATACCATACTGTTACTACTTTTTTCCGCAATTCTAGGAATAGTTGTTTATACATTCATCAATTAATATAAAAGAGGTATCGAAAATAGATACCTCATTTTTTATTTTTCTAAATAGTTTAATATAAATTTAGCAATATTAACCGTGGCATTTTCATCAATGTTGATACGTTGAGAATCTTTAATTGCCTCAATTTTTCGATCATCATCTAATAAATCAATTCCAACTTTTACTAATTCATCTGGAGTATTAGCTGATAATGCCATATTATGTGATACAAAAAAATCACGATTGGCATTTTCACATCCTGGTATTGGATAAGTTATTATCATTGGTTTTCTACTGGCAACTGTTTCAGTTGAAGTAAGACCACCTGGTTTTGTATATACAATATCAGATGCTTTCATTAAAATTGGCATTTGGTTAGTATGTCCCATTATTACGAAGGCATGATTGTCTTTATATTCTTTTACTAACTTATTATATATTTTTTCATTATTACCACATATTACAATTACTTGAAAATCGTTTATTCTTTCATCTTTTGAAAAAGACTTGGTAAGTGCTACGAGTTTACCAGCTCCCATACTTCCGCCAATTAACAAGATTACTTTTTTATTTTCATCTAAATTTAATAATTTCTTTGCTTCGATCTGACTATATGGTGCAAGTATTTTAGGTGAAAAAGGTATTCCAAAGGGATGAAGTTTTTCTTTTGGTAAACCTCTTCTAACGCATTCATCCATTAAATCTTTATGAGGAATAATGTATTCGTCACATTCAGTTTCTTCCCAAAACGGTGTTAAAGTATAATCAGTTAAAACGCCAAATATTGGAGGTAATTTAGCACCTTCTTTTCTTCTCATTGAAGTTAAAGTTTCGGCTGGATATAAATGGGTCATAACAATTGCGTCATATGGGTGTTCTTCTAGATAAGGTTCTAGATATTTATCCATTTTTTGGTTAACTAAATATACTGGTGATTTTTTGGTACGCTTGCTGATAAACATTCCAACATTGTAGGCACATCCAAATGCACTAGGCATTTTTTGAACAGTTTTAACATAAACATTGGCAACTCTTTTAGCAACTTTTTCGCCAGCTAAAGTCAAATAATCAAAAACGAATGCCTCATGTCCCATTTTTTCAAATTGTTCTTTTAGAGCGTTTGCTGCAGCGTCATGTCCTCCGCCAGTCTTACAAGATAACAATAATATTTTCATGTCTAACCTCTTTTAAAAACAAACTTTATTTCTTTTTCTTCTATTTCCTTAAGGGCTTTATTATGCCTAAATATAACCATTGCACCCACTAATATTGTTGACAATAAGATTGGAATAGATTTTATTATGAATATTGTCGCAAAAATCATTGTTACCATCCAACAGATATAGGTTACTACTGTTCTTAAGGCGTGAGGGTTGATAATTAAAACTACTGAGAAAAAAATAAACCAGAAAGCAAGAATCAACACAGGTAAAAGATTTGGTATTAATCCTAAGAAAACACCAAAACTTGCGGCAATACATTTACCACCTTTTTTAAATCCATAATATAGTGGATATGCATGTCCTACTACAGGAGCTAGCATAACCAAAATGAATAAATAATCATCAGGATTTACAAAAAAAGTTGCAATATAAACAGGAAGGAAACCTTTAAGTAGCTCTAAAACCACTGCGATAATACCACAAGATAGTCCACCTAATTTGAAGGCATTAGCAATACCTGGAGTATGATCATCACTGTCTTTAATTGTATCAACATGTTTTATAAGTTTTGTAACTAAATAGCCAAAAAGAATGCTACCTATTAAATAGCCATTAAGTATTAATAAAAAGTATTTACCAAAGAACATCATTTCTTCAGACATTGTATTCTCCTTTCTAATTATTTTTTTATCCATTTTTATTCAATTATACTACTTTTGTAAGTATTTGTCAAATACAGGTTTATTACAATTGACTAAATTTGTCAAATCTCATAATTAAAAAAGTATAAACCTATTTCGTAGATTTATACTTCTTAATTTTTTCATATCTTGATGTGGAAATAGGTAACTATTGTCTGTCTTCTTTCTCTCTTTTCTTTAATACATACACAGAAGAAAAAAACTTATTATACATAATTTACATTAATTTCAACTATTTTCTATTATAAATTAGAATATATGGTCACTATTTTAGAAATAAAAGTCTATATATGTCTTCGTAAAGCATAAAAAACGATACAGGCCTTACCCTATTACAGCTTTATTTAAGACACAAAAGAATTCTATTTAGCCATAATTTAAGGGGCTAAAAAAAATAAAAGCTATGTATAAAAACATAGTAAAAAAGAAAATGGAGCAGGTGATGGGAATCGAACCCACGTAGTCAGCTTGGAAGGCTGAAGTTCTGCCGTTGAACTACACCTGCATTATAAATGGTCGGGACTGCAGGATTCGAACCTGTGACCCTCTGGTCCCAAACCAGATGCTCTACCAAGCTGAGCTAAGTCCCGAAGTCTTATGTATTATACTATAATTTGTTCAAATAGTCAAATAAATGGCGCGCCAGACAGGATTCGAACCCACAACCCCTTGATCCGTAGTCAAGTATTCTATCCAATTGAACTACTGGCGCATAAACAATGGCGGTTCCAACGAGACTTGAACTCGCGATCTCCAGTGTGACAGACTGGCAT
>OCIU01000054.1_pt1 | contig 120851 bp, 108 predicted proteins | sample 1538471 | NCBI WGS metagenome assembly OCIU01 (sample SAMN04571693, study PRJEB22368) | human gut metagenome | biome: human gut; material: stool | host: Homo sapiens | place: Luxembourg | collected 2012-06-01 | reverse complement strand
GCATGACTGTTCATTCGTTAATGGCGCAAGAAAAGTAAATGTCTGCTTCGCAGCCGCTTCCTTTTCTTTTGCGCTCATTATATCAGGTTTATGGCTTCATTTACGTTATGTATACCAATAAGATTAATTTTATCATTATTTTTAATGTTTTTCAAGCAGACTGATGGCAATATACATGTCGTAAAGCCAAGTTTTACAGCTTCATTCACTCTTTGCTGTACCTGGGTAACAGCCCTTACCTCTCCTGACAAGCCAACCTCTCCAAATATAACTGTTTTACTGTCAATTTCTTTATTCCTGAAGCTGCTCACAAGTGCTATAACAATTCCAAGATCCAGAGCCGGTTCCGTTACCTTTATGCCACCTGCAACATTTACATACGCATCACTTGATGACATTCTCATTCCTGCTCTTTTTTCAAGAACAGCCATAAGAAGATTCACTCTGTTATAATCCGTGCCTGCTGCTGTACGTCTTGGCATGCCAAAATTAGAATCACATACAAGTGCCTGCACTTCTACCATAAGCGGCCTTGTTCCTTCAACAAGACACACAACAACTGAACCTGAGGCTCCCTCCGGTCTTCCGTTAAGCATATATTCAGACGGATTAGCCACTTCAACAAGACCATCCTGACGCATCTCAAAAACCCCTATCTCATTAGTTGAACCAAATCTGTTTTTTACACTTCTTAAAATCCTATATGATGCATATCTGTCACCTTCAAAATAAAGCACTGTATCAACCATATGTTCAAGCACTCTTGGTCCTGCAACTACACCTTCCTTAGTTACATGTCCTACAATAAATATGGTTATATCCAACCCTTTTGCCAACTGCATAAGAATAGATGTACTTTCTCTTACCTGCGACACACTTCCTGGTGCAGCAGATATTTCTTCTCTGTACATAGTCTGTATGGAATCTATAATAACAACCTTAGGCATCTCTTTCTTTAAGACCTGCTCTATAATATCCAGATTGGTTTCGCATAGTATTTTCAGATTATCGCTGCATTCGCCTATTCTTTCAGCCCTAAGCTTAATCTGTGTCAGAGATTCCTCACCTGATATATACAAAACCTTATCTTTCGTATCTGAAATGTTATAACACATCTGAAGAAGCAGTGTTGATTTACCTATCCCGGGATCTCCTCCAACCAGAACAAGTGAACCCTGGACTATACCACCACCAAGTACTCTGTCAAGCTCTTTAATCCCTGTAAGTGTTCTCTCTTTTTCTTCTGTACTTATTTCTTTCAGACTTACTGGATGGCTTGCTTTAGTTAAACTATCTTTTCTTACCACCGACAACCCTTTTACAGCCGTCTTACCCGCTACAGGTTCTTCAACAAATGTATTCCAGGCCTTACAAGCAGGACACTGGCCATACCATTTAGATGATTCATACCCACATTCGCTACAAAAAAAAGCTGTATTTTTACTTTTTGCCACTTTTCCCTCCTTGCAACATAAATAAAATGCTGCACCAGCATTGGTCAGGCTATGACTTTATGCGCGGTGCAGCAATTTAATTGTTATATTGTATTAATAATCATACACTTTATGCTTTAACTACTTCTACTCCGACAGCTTTGCCTTCCTCAAGACTTACTGAAAGAACTATCTTACCACCCATATTAGTAGTCATACTGCCTTCAAATGCGCCATCAATTGTTACATTATATGAAGCACCTTCCTCAAGCTCTACAGTAATCTGTGCATCTTCACTGCCTTCTACTTTGAATGATAAGCCTGTATCTGTCGCCTTAAAATTCATAACAGCTGTTCCTGGTACTGACTCATATACGAAAGAACCATTGCGCTCTAACTTAGTTATTTCCTTGAATGTTTTAACCTTATAAGTATCTCCACAATGTTCGAAATCCGATAACTTAGACTTAGTATCCAGCTCATAATTACCAAAGCTAAGAGTTCCATCCTTTTCTGAACGAATCAACTCATTAATTACTGGCATATTATTGTCCTCCTGCGTTTTTTTACGATTTTATTATGTATCACAAATATAACCAACAGATTACTTTAAGAAACATAATAATTATTCATATTCTGATTATACATCAAATTGTATAAAAGTGCTAGTATTTTACTAGTATTATTTGTTAACTTTTATCTGTTATATCCTCTTTTCAAAACAAAATCAAGCTTCTTATCTTTAACTGTAACTAATACTCTGTTACCAGCCTTTATCTTTCCTTCAAGAATTCTTTCTGCGAGTTCATCTTCAATCTCATTCTGGATAGTCCTTCTTAATGGACGTGCTCCATATTTTGCATCATATCCTTTGTCAACAATATATGCTTTAGCATCATCATCAAGTTCTACAGAAAGCTTCATCTGTTCCATAATCCTGTCGTTGATAGTTTTCATCATAATATCAACTATCTGTCCTATCTGTTCTTTCTTAAGCATATGGAATACTATAATGTCATCTATTCGGTTTAAGAACTCTGGTCTGAACATTCTCCTGACCTCATCCATAACCTTATTCTTCATATCATCGTGAATCTGTTCATCTGTAGACGATGAAGCAAAACCAAGAGATTTAGGTGCAACTATGTTTTCCGCACCTGCATTTGATGTCATAATAATCACCGTATTCTTAAAATCGACTACTCTTCCTGTTGAGTCTGTTATGTGTCCATCATCAAGTACCTGAAGAAGCACATTAAACACATCCGGATGGGCTTTCTCAACTTCATCAAAAAGCACTACAGAATACGGATTTCTTCTTACCTTTTCGCTTAACTGTCCACCTTCATCATATCCGACATATCCTGGAGGTGAACCTATAAGCTTAGATACTGTATGCTTTTCCATATATTCAGACATATCAACCCTTATTAGTGAATTATCTGTTCCAAACATCGCATCAGCAAGTGCCTTTGAAAGTTCTGTCTTACCAACACCTGTAGGTCCTAAGAAAAGGAATGACCCTATTGGCCTGTTAGGATCTTTAAGTCCTACTCTTCCTCTTCTTATCGCTTTGGCAACTGCGCTTACAGCCTCATCCTGTCCTATAACCCTATTATGAAGTGTCTGTTCAAGATTAATAAGCTTCTCTGATTCAGCCTCTGCAATCTTTGTGACAGGTATCTTTGTCCACATGGCAACTGTCTTTGCGATAATATCCTCATCAACAACAAGCTCAGATGTATCCATCTGTTCTCTCCACTTATTCTTAAGCTTTTCAAGCCTTGTCTTTTTTCTTGCCTGCTGTTTCTTTATATCAGAGGCTTCATCATATTTTTCTTTCTTTATTGCAGCTTCCTTTTCCTGTGACAGCTCTTCAATCTGTTTTTCAAGTTTTTTAATATCTGCTGGTACAGCATATGCTAAAAGTCTTGTTCTTGATGATGCCTCATCTATAAGATCAATAGCCTTATCTGGAAGGAATCTGTCATTGATGTATCTTTTAGACAACCTGACTGCTGCCTTAACAGCCTCATCAGTTATCTTAACACTATGATGTTCCTCATACCTGCTCTTAAGTCCCATAAGAATATCAACAGCCTCTTCTTCTGTTGGTTCTTCTACCTTAACGGGCTGGAATCGTCTTTCAAGCGCTGCATCCTTTTCTATGTGTTTTCTGTATTCTTCAAGTGTTGTTGCACCTATAAGCTGAAGTTCTCCTCTTGCAAGTGAAGGCTTTAATATATTAGATGCATCTATAGCACCTTCTGCACCGCCTGCACCTATAATTGTATGAATCTCATCAAGGAAAAGAATCACATTGCCAGCATTCCTTACCTCAGCTATAACTCTCTTTATCCTTTCCTCGAATTCACCTCTGTACTTAGAACCTGCAACCATGCCTGATAAATCAAGTGTAACAAGTCTTTTATCCTTGATAGTTTCAGGAACTTCCCCTTCCACTATGCGTAAAGCAAGCCCCTCTACAACAGCTGTTTTACCAACTCCCGGTTCGCCTATAAGACATGGATTATTCTTTGTCCTTCTTGATAATATCTGGATAACTCTCTGGATTTCTGCATCTCTTCCTATAACAGGATCCAGTTTTTTCTGTCTTGCAAGCTCTGTCAGATCCCTGCTATACTGATCCAGCATGGCAGTTGCCCTTTTATCCTTCTGCTTGATACGTCCATTCTGGAAATCCTCACGTAAACGTGATACATCCTCTCCCATGCCTTCAAGAAGCTCTGTATATATTTTCTTAACAGATACACCCATAGTATTAAGAAGTCTTGATGCAACACTATCGGTTTCCTTTAACATAGCTATCAATATATGCTCAGTTCCTATGCTGTCTGCCTTGAATCTTGCCGCTTCATTACCTGCATTTACAAGAATTTTTTTAACTCTTGGAGTATATACTGCCGGCTCCTTAACGCTGACTGCGCAATCAGGGGCTATAAGCTGATATATAAGATTAAGCACCTTATTCTCTGTAACATCATTGTTTAAAAGAACCTTACCTGCCAGGCAGTCCTCTACCTGTATAAGTCCAAGCAGCAAATGCTCCGAGCCTATATAACAATGTCCATTAACCTCTGCAGCAAATGCAGCCTGTTCAAGAACTCTTCTTGCCTGGTCTGTGAATTTATTCTGCATGTCTTTCCTCTCTTTCCAATCCTTTAACCGATGCCATGGTCAGGAATTCTTTCACCATAAACATCACATAACTATAAAATACCTCTAAATTTCTTTAGTATAATTCCATATAAGCCAAAATATGTTACAAGTGCAGCAACAAGTGCAACAATAACTGAAATAGCATTTGATGATGTAGCATTATACATCATATTATATGATAATATTGTGAACACTCCCATAAATGCTGAACATATAAATGGTCTTGCCAATATCTTCATAACAGGCAGCCTGTAACCCTCTTCCCGGTACAATGTTATAAGATTCAATATAAATATAATAACCGGAAATGAAGCATTACCTATAACAAGAGCATATATTCCAAGATCTGTTGTGAATAACAACACTACTACAAGCACTATATGAACAACAAGTGATATAAATGAATGATACATCGGAGATTTCACTTTATCAACTGCCTGAAGTGCTGAGCTTGTGACTGTGGAAAGTGTATAAAAAACTATAGCAACAGCTCCAAGCTTTAACATCATCCCACCCTGCACGCTATCATATCTTGCAAACAAAAGCCTGATAATCGGCTCACCAATCGCAAACAATCCTATAAATGAAGGTACAGCAACAAACATATTAGTCTTTAATGTCTTTGTCAGCTTTGAATATATACTCTCCTTATCCCCTGTTGTATAAGAGGCCACAATACTTGGAAGCATCGATGCTGAAAGTGCCGAAGCTATACCCTGCGGTATACTTATAAGAAGTGTATAACTTGAGCTGAAATTACCAAGATCCCTTGTAATATTAGCTGATGCACCTCTTACAACCATTATATTACTAAACAAAACATCATCTAAAAGAGCACTTATCTGATAAAATGTCTGACTAAGAATAATAGGCAGCATAGTTACAATAATAGTCTTATATATATATTGATTAGTATCTCTCCAATCAGGACTATTATCCCTTGCGACCATCCTCATAAACTTAGGACGGTACAACATATACAGAAATACAAAAAAAACAAGAGCCGTCAATGCTCCCATCGCAGTTCCCAATGTACTTCCTGCTGCTCCATATGCTGCGGTATTACTTGCTGATGCATATGCTTTCATAAGCATATATCCAGCCACAATACTAACCACAGCATTCACAAGCTGTTCTATAATCTGTGAAACAGCTGTTGGTATCATAGTTCCCTGTCCCTGAAAGAACCCTCTTAGCACCCCTAATATTGCAACAAGAAATATAGTTGGTGCCAGTACTCTTAATGGAATCGCAAGTCCAGGTATACCACCACCATATACGACATTTTCTATAAAGCCAGCTCCAAAAAATACAAGAAGCGCAGCTGCTCCACCCATGATAACTCCTATGATCACTGAGCATCTGAGTACTTTAGCAGCACTCTTATACTTTTTCTTTGTAAATCTTGCAGAAACAAGCTTTGATACTGCCATAGGAAGTCCATATGATGAAAGAACAAGCATTATATTGTATACATTAAATGCTGTTCCGTATATTCCATTTCCTTCACTTCCTATAATATTCAGGACTGGAATTCTATATACCATTCCTATTATTCTTACAAATATTCCAGCCATTGCAAGTATGGAACCCTGCAGAATAAAATTACGTTTATTTTTAGATGACATTGTTACAATCCTCTTATCTGATCTTAAAGTCTGCTAACATCCACTTACCATCCTGTTTTACGAATATGTAAGTTAATGCAATATCATATGTAGTACTTCCCGATGACCAGTTTACATTAAGTTTGTAATCCACGTTGCATGAATAACAATCATCAGAATATTTTCTGAAATTACTTATATTTTCATCAGTTATATTGTATGTAAATGTCCTTCCTATAAGATAAACATCTATAGCCGGAATATCACTCATATATTCTTTAGCAGTTCCAATCATATAACCAGACAAAGTTGTAAGGCTGCCTCTGTTGATCATATACTTTCCATAGTTCTCAGCAACAAGCAATATATGCTGTTTTTCCTCTTCAAGCAAAGAATCATCACCAGGATAATATGCAACATATCCCTCTTTATCAAGCTCTGTAGAAAGTTCTTTTCCAGATGAATACACTTTAACGTCTGGAGCTGTAAAAAGACCTGTGATTTCATATATATCATTAACTGGTGTATCCACATAGTCGGATACATGCTTACACAAATCCACGCTGCTCTCACCTGTTATATAGTCTGACGATACCTTTACACCATTCAGTTCTACATCACTTCCCTTTGGTACTGTAACTTTAACCGCATGGCTCTTGTCCTGTGCATTAACATTAAAGTTGATGGAAGAAAGCTTCCATTCTGTGAACTTATGTGCATTTTTCCTGCTTTCATCAAGACTCACACTTGCTATTTTATCATCATCTGCATACAAAACATACACAGGTGTGCTTTCTGAATACTCTCCAGCCTTTTTCTTATAGCTTATCTGTTTTCCTTCAAATGTATCTCTAAAATAATCTGATACTATACTTTCTGTTTCAAATTCACCGAGTAATCCACTTTTCTTAATCCACTCTCCGACATTTCCCTTTTCAATATGGGCAACAAGCGTATCCATCGTATTAGCCGGACGTCCTGACTCATAATCCTTAAGAAAACCATGTAAAATCACTAATGCAGCAGCTATTATAACTATCAATGCAGATGCATATATTATCAGGAATTTCTTAAATGAAGAAAGTCTTTTAAAAGGATTCTTCTTATTATCTTTTACGTTGTTATTCATATCTGACATATATTCTCCATTCCATTATCACATTTACTTAATCAAAAACGCTGTTGGAAGTGTTCTTGGACCTGTTGGTGAATATGGCTTATTGATAACCTCACCATTATAATACATCTGTGTTGATGTTCCTCCATCCATAGCAGATGCATTTACCGCCCCATATTGAAGCATTATATCCTGAAGATCAGAGAATGAAGCCCCAAGGCTTGTAACCTGTCTTCCATCAACAACAAGAAGAAGGATGGCACCATCAGCTCTCTGTCCTATAGCTGTTCGCGGATTAAGTCCACCACCAACGCCATCAACATCCTGTGCTTCTCCATTGATAATCAGAAATGGACCTATATCACTACTTACATTGACACAATCTCTTATTCCAAGCTCCTGTGCCTTTGCAGCTGTCATATTACCCATAACAAGCTTGTTATCAAATGTTATTCCAGTAACATGATACATTTCACCGGCAGTTCCTTTTAAGACATTGCCATCAACCATAACAAGTCCTATAGGCATCGCTGTCTGTGGTGTTGAATCTACGAACTCTCCACCATTGATACCTGCAACTGCATCATATCTTTGTGCTATCTCTGAAACTGTCCAGCCCTTTTCAAGCTTAAACTCTGGAACAGTACCAACAAAAAGTCTTGATGGATCCTTTATAACCATAAGCTTTCCACTGTAAGCTTCTGCCTTTATATCAACCACATAAAGATCCTCTTCATCACTTGTTTCAGAATTGCCTATTACAACAAGGCTTGAATCTGTTATATCTGTTGTATCTTTAACTGAATTCTCTTCTTTTATCTTGTCGATTTCTTCCTGTGAGCAGAACCAGTTAGCCATAAAACCAAGCTCTCCTGTCTCCTGTAGTGACATAATAAACTGTTTCTTTGCAACCTTTGATGGACCCCATGCAAGCATAGCCATAACACCATACAGACCGACAACAAGAATCACTATTGTCGTAAGCAAAGTGGCACCAACCCGGCCTAACCATTTTAATACATTCTTTTTCATCATTTTCCTCATTCTAATAAAATTTATTTAAATACCCATCTTTTCTGTATATTGTAGCTCACAACGAACAAAACAACGTCTACAATTATCTTGGTTATACCTACTGCTGTAGTACCAAGCATAAGCATTTTAGTAAACAAAAAGACGAGAAGATATGATACTGCCATCTGGCAGAACCACAGTATATAATATCTTACTGCTGCTGCCTTAACATCTTTATCTGACTTAAATACATGTTTTCTGTTCATTGTAAAATTAAATACAGATGATATTATTCTTGCCACAACTGTGCTGAACAGCAGCCTTAATGATATTGTAAACATAACAAGAAAAATATCAAGTAAATTAAATATTAAATTATCTATAACCCACGATGCAAGTGAGCTTAGCACATACTTTAACGCTGTTGCCGAAAAAGTATATCTGAATATGACCTTATATATTTTTATTGAATCCTTAACTGGATTGAAATGCGTAGATGCATTTTCTTCTATGTAAACAGTCTTAATGGGCACCTCCATATAAGGTATCGATGACCTCTTAAACTCCAGAAGCATTCTTGTTTCATATTCAAAACGTTCCCCTTCAATATCACAAAAGGTCTGTAGATACTTATAAGGTATGGCTCTTAATCCTGTCTGTGTATCTGATATAGCCAGTCCACACATAGCTTTAAACACAAAGCTTGTAAGGTTATTGCCAAACCGGCTTTTAAAAGGAACATCATCTCCATCAAATGTTCTTACTCCAAGTACAACCTTATCCTGCGAGGCCATAGCTTCACAACAGTTCATTATATCATCAGCCTGATGCTGGTTATCACCATCTACTGTAACTACTCCAATATAACCTTCCCTGTTTTTTATACAATATTCAAAGGCAGTTTTTAAAGCTCTTCCTTTTCCTCTATTAACTTCATGAGTAAGAATTGTGCATTCATCATACGTCCCCACTTTTTCAAAAGGCCACATATGACTCTTGTCACTTCCGTCATTAACTAATATTATATCCTTAAATCCCTTCTTTACAAGTGAATCCACTACTGTAACCAGCTTGTCATCCGGATTCAGTGAAGGAATAATAACTGATACTTTCATATCCTTACGCTCCTATCTATGTATCTGTATAGTCTGAACACACATACCCCTTGATGATATAATAATTTTATAAATATTGCAATATTTCAAAAAAAATAAGTAACACTAACAAGCCTGCATTCATATTATTGTATTGTAAATGTTTTAATCGGAGGATTTTTTATGAGTGATTTAGCAGCAACAAACTGCGGAGGATGCAACGGATGTGGAGATTGTGGTTGTGGTGGAAACAACTGCATCTGGCTTATTATTCTCTTACTTCTTTTTGATAACAATGGCGGCGGATGCAATAGCGGCTGCGGTGGATGTGGCGGCTATGGAAACAATAACTGTATCTGGCTTATATGCCTTCTTCTCTTATGTGGCGGCTGTGGTGACTGCGGCAGTACATTAGGCTTTGGTGGATGTGGCTGCAATGGTGGCTGCGGATGCAATAACAGCTGTGGCTGCTAGACTGCATTTGCCTGAACAATTATAATATAATATTTTATTACAGCCATATTGCATACACCTGCTTCATATTTTGCCATTGATTTATAAGCACGCATTATTCACATTATCTACAGGTGTAAAGCAATATGGCTGCTTTTTATTGTCTGCAGCTGCCTTAAAACTGCCTATATTTAATTTATTGATGTCATATGCTTAGTTTTTCTGAATATATTTATATAAATCAATATAGGACTACTGTATATTATGTCTAAGTCGATTCCCATGACAGAATTTGATATGATAACCCAGCCTGATTATATCCAGCTTCTTAAAGCTATTCTTCCCTTTATGGAATACAATATGCAACGCAGCATTTCCACTCTTATCCGTACCAGTGAACTTAAAAACACGATGCGTTTCTATAGTTCACCCGTCAACTGTAACATATTTAAATCCTGCTGTAACAGCAGCGGTATAAACTTCAACACTCCCATAAGCGAAATACTTGGAAACGAACAGCTTATAAATACAGTAAAAACTTATTGTTCTGGAAATATAGTAAATATGATTAATACATACAGAAACTTAAACAAAATGTCTGATATGTTTAATATGATGGATATATTTAATAACTCTTCCAGCAATAACTCTTCTAGCAATAATGATGAAATTCATAACGATAAAAATAATAACGATGGAAACAATAACTATAAAAGTAACAGTTCCATAAATACTTCTGACATGCTTGGAAATATTATGAATTCCAGCCAGAAAGATCTGTATAACGAATATATAAAACAGCTTGATTCCCTCGACTTTAATGTAAGCCAGAATGAATCCAGATGATGAGTCTGGCTGTTAAACTGCTAACAAATATACATATTTGTTCTACACACTTCATATCTATATATGTAAACATATTGACAGAGGTAAGAATATAGTTATGTCAGAAACTGATTTTAGAAAGCAGCTGCTATTAAATGAATTCAAGACACTATCCAAAGGAAAAAGTAAGGAAGAACTGCTTCCTCTTGTATTCGCATTAAGCCAGAAGGCAAAACAGGCTGGTATACAATTTACAAAGCAGGATTGTGAAATGATATATAAGCAGATAGTTCCAGGTGGAAATATACCAGAATGATTGATTAGCTTGCATGTGAATATGACCCTAATTGACATTTTACAATTAGGGCCATGTTTATAGTTAAATCCATGTTATGTGAATATATGCAAAACCTGCAATATAGCTTTTATTTTGCAACAATATTTACAATCTTGCCAGGTACATAGATTTCCTTAATTATATTACCTGTAATCTTGCCTTCTACTGCCTTTTTAGCCTTTTCAAGGACTGAATCCTTAGCTTCATCAACTGCTATAGATATAGTTCCTTTAACCTTACCATTAACCTGGACACCTATCTCTACAGTATCTTCCTTGCAGGCTTCTTCATCGTATGCTGGCCAGCTTTCATATGCTATAGTATCATCATGTCCTAATACACTCCACATTTCTTCACCAGCGTGTGGACATATACATGAGAACATCTTTATGAATCCTTCAGCATATTCCTTTGAGCATCTGCCAAGCTTAGTTGCAGCATTCATAAATATCATCATCTGGCTGATAGCTGTGTTAAAACCAAGCTTTTCAAAGTCATCTGTAACCTTCTTAACTGTCTGGTTATATACCTTTTCAAGCTCTTTAACATCCTCATCAACAACGTTACCCTCAGTTGTAAAGAAATTCCATACCTTACCAATGAATCTTCTTGCACCTTCAACACCCTGCTGGCTCCAAGGCTTAGAAGCCTCAAGAGGGCCCATGAACATTTCGTAAAGTCTTAAAGTATCAGCACCATACTCTCTTACGATATCACTTGGGTTAATAACGAATTCTGGGAATCTCTTACCCATCTTGATACCGTTTGAACCAAGAATCATACCCTGGTGAACCAGCTTCTGGAATGGCTCTGCAACTGGTGATATGCCTTTATCATATAGATATCTGTTCCATATTCTTGAATACATAAGATGTCCAACTGCATGCTCTGGTCCACCGATATAAAGATCTACTGGAAGCCAGTGTTTAAGAAGTTCCGGATCACAGAGTTCCTTATCATTATCTGGGTCGATATATCTCATATAATACCAGCTTGAACCTGCTGAACCTGGCATTGTTGAAGTTTCTCTCTTACCCTTAAGTCCATTATGCTCATACTGCTTCCATTCTGCTGCATTTTCAAGCGGTGCCTGTCCATTCTTACCTTTGTAGTCTTCAAGCTCTGGTAAGATAAGTGGAAGTTCATCATCATCAAGGACATGAATCTGTCCATCCTCAAGATATACGATAGGCACTGGCTCACCCCAGTATCTCTGTCTTGCAAATATCCACTCTCTGAAGTGATAATTAGCCTTTCTTCTTGCTACTCCCATCTTTTCAAGCTTCTGGGTAATAGCTTCCTTAGCCTCTTCTACTGTAAGACCTGTGAATTCCTCTGAATTGATAAGCTTGCAGCCCTTGCCAAGGTAATCGTACTTCTCAAAGGCCTTCTCTGATACATCAGCACCATCAATAACCTGTATTCTAGGAATATTATGTGCTTCTGAATACTCAAAATCTCTCTGATCGTGGCTTGGAACAGCCATAACAGCACCTGTACCATAGTTAGCAAGAACGAAATCACCAATGTATACAGGAACATTCTTACCATTAACAGGATTAACAGCGTAGATTCCCTCAAGAACACAGCCTGACTTAGTCTTGTTAAGCTCTGTTCTGTCCATATCATTCTTTTTAACTGTTTCTGCTATATAAGCTTCTACCTCTTCTTTGTTCTGGATTCTTGGCATAAGCTCCTTAACGATATCTCCATCTGGTGCAAGCACCATAAATGTAATACCATATATAGTTTCAATACAAGTAGTAAAGATAGAGAAATCTCCACCACCATCAATCTTAAAATCAACTTCAACACCTTCTGACTTGCCTATCCAGTGTCTCTGCATTTCCTTAGTTGATTCTGGCCAGTCAATATGTTCAAGTCCCTCAAGTAACTTATCTGCAAATGCCACCTGATCGATAACCCACTGCTTCATGTTCTTTCTTACAACAGGGTATCCACCACGTTCTGACTTACCATCAATAACTTCATCGTTTGAAAGAACTGTACCAAGTTCTTCACACCAGTTCACTGGCATATCTATATACTTAGCATAACCATCAAGATATAACTGCTTGAATATCCACTGTGTCCACTTATAGAACTTAGGATCACTTGTTGCTAAAGTCTTGCTCCAGTCATAATCAAAACCAAGCTCCTTAAGCTGCTTAGTGAATGTTTCTATATTTTTTTGTGTAAATCCGTTAGGATTGTTACCTGTCTTAACAGCATACTGTTCAGCTGGAAGTCCAAATGAATCATATCCCATTGGATGAAGTACATTATATCCCTGCATTCTCTTCATACGTGAAGTGATATCTGTAGCTGTATATCCCTCTGGATGGCCTGCATGAAGACCTACTCCTGATGGATAAGGGAACATATCAAGCGCATAGTACTTTGGCTTTGAAAAGTCCCATACATCTGTTTTAAATGTTTCATGTTCTGCCCAATACTTCTGCCACTTTGGCTCGATAGACTTGGGATTATAAGTTGTTGTATTAGCCATCTTAAAACCTCATTCCTGCACCGGCTATGCTCTTCCGGTGCTTTCAATCACATATTTACTCACTTTCAAATATTATCACAATGAAAGGATTTGTCAATAACCGACCACTTCTTTATATACTCTTATCAACCAGAATTTTCACAAAATTTCACAGTTCAATAATCCTACACAATATAAGCGGATAGTATGTAAAGTCATCATTAACTGTACATATCTATCCGCTTACTTACCCCTCATCTTTAATCTGTATCTCACCTTTATCAAGGCAATACCATACTTGATCTTAATCTATTTCTTTACTTTTCCTTTAGCATAGCTTCAAGTTCAGCTATTCTTTCTAGATCTTTTAAATGTTGTTCTTCATATTGTTCCTTTTTTATACTAAACTGTTCCTTCTGGCTATCTAACTGCTCCTTCTGGCTGTCTAATTGTTCCTTCTGGCTGTCTAGTATCTTTTGTTTTTCCTGGATTTCCTTCTTCAGATTATTTTCCATCTCCTGATATTTTTTTCTATATTCATCCACCATAAGTACTGCCGTATTGTGATTAAGTATTCTCAATGCCTCTGAAAACATACTTAGCACCTCCTCTGGTTTTGCAAGATATTCGTTCATCTCATCAAATATCTGCGATAATTCTGGAAATACTTTCTGGGATGAAAGTGCTGTAATAATGGGAAATCTAAATTATTATCGCTATGTATATTGATAATATATTTATAACACAACAACATCATATTGTCAACAAATAGAATATTTTATGTGCCAATCAATATATTAGTATCTATAAAATAAAATATTTTATAGATCTTATCTATTTACATTACCGCTTTAAAGTGTTAAACTCATTAAAAATATTTCAAAACATTTATTTTACTGAATTAAACGAAACAAAGAAACGAGGTTAAATATATTATGGATTGCAAAGTTGGTTTTATAGGCTTCGGTCTTATTGCAGGCTCTATAGCACATTCACTTAAGGAATCAGGCAGCAATTATACTATTATAGCTACAAGCAGAAGGCTTGGACCTGTATATGAAGCTAAAAAAGATGGAGTTGTAGACGAAGTTCTTGACTCTGTTGATAACAGATTATCTGATTGTGATTTTATAATACTATGTACACCTGTTATAACTATGAATGATTATCTTAAACAGTTAAAAAGCATTGTGAAAAAAAGTTGTATTATAACGGATGTTGGAAGTGTCAAAACTTCAATACATAACACTGTTAAAGAGCTTGATATGGAAGATGTTTTTATTGGTGGTCATCCTATGGCTGGTTCAGAGCTCACAGGTTATGCCAACTCATCTTCCGCAATAATGAAAAATGCCCGCTATGTTATCACACCAACATCAAAAACTACTAAAGAACAGCTTGAACGCTTCAAAGCACTTGTGTGTGATATGAAAGCTAATCCGATTATCATGGACTATACAATCCACGATAAAAGTGTAGCTGCCATAAGCCACCTTCCACATCTTATATCAACAGCACTTGTAAAGCTCGTATCTGAACAGGACGATGACGACAAGCATATGCAGCAGTTAGCAGCTGGAAGTTTTCGTGATATGACAAGGGTAGCTGCTTCATCTCCTGAAATGTGGGACCAGATATGTGCTTCTAACTCACAAGATATAAGCGTACTGCTTGGTGACTATATAGACATATTAAGTGAAATCAAGAAAAATATTGATAACAAAACCCCAGGATATGTTAATGAACTTTTTGAAATGTCAAGGGAATATAAGAATTCATTTAAAAAATAGTATATACATCTATATATCAATTTATATAGTTTTTGCCGTTAATTTATTCAAAAAGAATACTCAGTCGCAACCGAGTCGGTTGTGACTGAGTATTCTATAAAATCCACAAGTATAATTATCCGATTTCGTTAAATCCAGTTTAATCCACTGCATACAATTCATTAAGTTCAACAATCTTCACTTTTTCCCTTTGCTGACAACTAAATCCAGACCTTGATATAAATACATACTTATAACAGTTAAGTCCTGTTGCTTCCACCTGACTTATTTCTTTTTCTATAATCTCATCTGTCACTGGTGTCTTTTTAAACTTTACTTCGTAAAATATATATCCATTTTCATCTTCTGTAACAACGTCAAACTCTCCATTGGTATGTTCTACTGGATTATCATAATAGTATTTTCCAATCTTTTCAAATACAGGTTCTATATTCCCTAATCTGTTCATTCTTATCAGATACTGACTGCATATTGTTTCAAATATATGTGGTACATAATGCTCTTCAAAGTCTGTTTCTATATATTTTTTATAAAACACCTCTGAGTCCATTATCTTCATCTGAGATGAATATTTGAAAATATATCTATAGTAAAATAGTGAAAGATTATCCGAAATATAATATCCTGCCTTCTTTTTATTATTACCATCATTAATCGGTGCTGTTTTCACCACAACTTCCATTCTCATTAGCTTATCAAGAACATCTACAAGTGTTGGTCCACTTGAAACGTGTGATTGTGACAATATATCACTGTACCTTGTATATCCTCTCGAGAGTGCTTCAAAAACTTCATTCGCATTTGTTATCTTAGATATCTCTGCATTCAAATACATTGAAACCTCATTCTCAAGTCTTGCCCCAGAAGATGCAATCAATTCAATAATATTATCTTTAACACTTTTAGAGTCATCAATCAGACGGTTATAATATGGAATCCCCCCAAATACAGAATATATCCTTACTTTATCCTCCACAGAGAAATTCGGATAAAAATAGGCTGACTCATAATAGTCCATCTGTTTTAAATCTATAGTCAGGTCTACCCTTCCATATAAAGGATTCGAATGTTCTAAAAGTGAACGCATTACTTCAACATAAGAACCTAGTATTATCAACGTAATCTTTGAAGTATCTTTATATTTATCAACGAGCGACTGCAATATGCTATCCATTCCCTTGATATTTTCCCTTAAGTATGGATACTCATCCAGAACAAGAATAATCTTTTCTTTAACAGATAGCTCAAAAATATATTTAAGCACCGCTTCTATATCACTAAAGCCCAGCTTCGGCAATCCCATAATCTCCGATACTATCTCACCAAGACCTGCCGCATTACCAGCTTCTGAAACCTGCTTGCACTCATAATAAAAGCTTTTAACATTATTTCTTTTAACAGCCTGCTTCACAAGCTCACTCTTGCCAACACGTCTTCTTCCATATATTAAAGAAAATGTTAATTCATCTGTATTAATAACTCTGTCAAGTCTCTTAAGCTGTTCTTCCCTTCCTATAAATTTCATACATCCTACCCTCCAAGAGTTTACTTTTATATAGAAAGTATATCATTATATTCTAATAATGTAAACAAAATACTCGGTCGCAACCGAGTCGGTTGTGACCGAGTATTATTCCACTAACAACTTAAGCACTTATTTTTTATTATACCCTGAAGCACCCTCCACCAATAAACTCTCTCATTATAGAGTTGATTGGAACATTGCCTGACTGACAAGGAAGGAAGTACGCTAAGAACTTTAACAGTCTCTTTGCCTCCTGATATTCCGGGTCATCCTCTGTTATTGAGAATAGCAGCGGCTCTACTATCGGCTTTAAAACACACAGCTCATACGCAAGTGCTGAGTTAAACATAACATCAGCTTCCTCCTGATAAGGAAAGATATTCTTTTCCTCACCTTTTCTTACTGACTCCCACATAGAAAGTGTTTTTTTAGCAGAAGCACCTCTCGTCCTGTAATCCCTCGCCATACGTCTTACAAGACGACCGTCAGTCGTTGCCACTCTGTTATGCTCGTCAACATTAAGCTGTGTAAGTGCACTTATATAGATTTTAAACTTACTTTCAACTGGAAGTGCGTAAGATAACTCATCATTAAGGCAGTGTATACCTTCAATTACAAGAATATCTTCATCTCCGAGCTGTATATATTCACCATTATACTCTTTTTTACCTGTAAGGAAATTAAACTGAGGTATCTCAACCTTTTCTCCCCTTAGTAATGCATTCATATGGTCATTAAAAAGCTTTATATCTATTGCATGAATATCTTCAAAATTGTACTCTCCATTTTCATCAACAGGTGTCTGCTCCCTCTCAACGAAATAATTATCAACACCTATTGCATGTGGCTTAAATCCACTTGCACGAAGCTGTATTGACAATCTGTGTGAAAATGTTGTCTTGCCAGATGATGATGGTCCGGCTATCATAATAAATTTAACGCCTTCCCTTTCTTTTATCTGATTAACAATCTCAACAATCTTCTGCTCCTGTAATGCTTCCTGAACAAGAATAAGTGAATTAATATCCCCGCTTATTATATGCTTATTCAATGATGCAACTGTATCAACACCAAGCATATCTGCCCACTCGCTTCTTTCCATAAGTACATTAAAAAGCTTAGCCTGTGGTGCAAATTCCGGCACTATTTCAGGATTCTCTTTAGTTGGTAACTGGAGAACAAACCCCTTGTCATACTGGAATATGTCAAATGTCTTTAATATTCCTGTATTAGCTGCCATATAACCATAGAAGTAATCGTAATAACCCTCTATGCTGTATACATTAACATAAGAACTAATTCTATATTTGAATAACTGTGTCTTATCTTCCATTCCGAACTTCTTGAACAGCTTAATAGCCTCTGATGTCTTCATTCCCTGCTTCTTAATAGGCAGATTTTTCTTAACATCGGCTCTCATAAGTTCTTTCACATCATTAAGAAATTCTTGTGTGATTACAAAATCTCCTTTTATATCACAATAAAGACCTTTACTAAGCGAGAACTCAACAGTAACTCTCTTAATTCTATTATCTGTATCAAGCTTATGTATTGCATTTAGCATTAAAAGAAGAACACTTCTTTTATATGCCTCATTTCCCACTGCCTCTCCTACTGTAATGAATTCCACTTTTTCATCAGTTATATCCATATCTGATATCTCTGTAAGCCTGCCATTTACATTGGCAAGAATAATATCATACTTGTAATCCTTTGCAGCATCTGCTGCCATCTGCGATAAAAGCATTATTATTACTCCTTCCATCTTCCTAATGCCTTATTAATAACAGCAATATCTTCATCTATAGCATGTATTCTGCTTTTTATCGATATTGATTGTTCCTTATTATTAATAAGACTATTTCTAATATTGTTACAGCTTGTCAGTTCCTTATTAAGATATTCGTAAAGCACCTCTGACTTATTATCCAAAAGATATCTTCCATATCTTAATTCTTCCTCTGCGTAGGCTGTTATCTTTTTCTTATCATTATCTTCCTTGTCATAATCTTCCTTGTGACTATCATTGTTATGAATATTATTGTTATGAATATCGCTTGCAGCAGCTGCATGTTCATAAATGTTATTTTGTTGAATATTAGTTACATTTAGATAATATTCATCTTGTGTGTTGTATACACAGTCAAATATAAAATAATATTTTCCATCTTCTAAAAGCATATGTTCTGACTTAATATCTATGCCTGTTTCTAGAAGGTATTTTCTAAAATCCCTTAGTTCTGACTGTGCAGATAAGACAAGCTGTGTATTATCCCCCAGCTTGTCTATACCTGCTTTTAATATATTCTTCATGAGCTTTCCACCCATGCCGCATATTGTTACTGTATCAACATCGCCTTTATTAATCCCTTTGAGCCCATCACAAAGCTGTGTAGTTATCTTATCTGAAAGACCATATTCATCAATGTGAAGCTTTGCACGCCTTAATGGTTCTTTTCGTACATCACACGCATATACTTTATTACTTATCCCGTTCTGCACAAGATATATAGGAAGATATGCGTGATCCGTGCCAATGTCAGCCACCCTTGCACCTTTATTAACAAGACCTGCAACACATTTCAGTCTTTCCGATATATTAATAATATTGTTCATACATTTTTCCTGTTGATTTATTATACTATATTAAATCATCCTTTATCCTGACACAATCATAAATAGAAATCTATATTCTTAGTTTTATTATTGAATTCTATCCTTAAATATTATTCCTGGACATTGATTAGTCAAGATAATCCTTAAGCTTACGGCTTCTGCTTGGATGTCTGAGCTTTCTTAACGCCTTGGCTTCAATCTGTCTGATACGCTCTCTTGTTACGTTGAATTCCTTACCAACCTCTTCAAGAGTTCTTGCTCTTCCATCATCCATGCCAAAACGAAGTCTTAAAACCTTCTGTTCTCTTTCTGTAAGTGTTCCAAGCACCTCTACAAGCTGTTCCTTAAGAAGAGTAGATGCTGCTGCTTCTGCTGGTACAGGCACATTGTCATCCTGTATAAAATCTCCAAGATGGCTGTCTTCCTCTTCACCTATAGGTGTTTCAAGCGATACAGGCTCCTGTGATATCTTCTGGATTTCTCTTACTCTTTCAACCGGAATATCCATAGTCTCTGCTATTTCTTCCGGAGATGGTTCTCTTCCTAACTCCTGTAAAAGCTGTCTTTGTACCCTTACAAGCTTGTTGATAGTTTCTACCATATGAACAGGTATACGTATAGTACGTGCCTGATCAGCTATAGCTCTTGTAATAGCCTGTCTTATCCACCATGTTGCATATGTTGAGAACTTATATCCCTTACGGTAATCAAACTTTTCAACAGCCTTGATAAGACCTAAGTTACCCTCCTGGATAAGATCAAGGAACTGCATGCCTCTGCCGACATAACGCTTTGCAATACTTACAACAAGACGTAAGTTGGCTTCCGCAAGTCTCTTCTTGGCTTCCTCGTCACCCTCTTCCATTCTCTGTGCATATTCTATTTCTTCTTCTGCACTAAGAAGAGGCACCTTACCTATTTCCTTCAGATACATTCTTACAGGATCTTCAAGTCCGATTCCATCTGGTACAGAAAGATCTATCTTTTCTATATCGATATCATCTTCATCCGAAAGAATAATATCATCTTCTACATCTCCATCATCATCATTCATCTTGACATCTATATTGCAGCCTTCAAGAAACTCGAACACCTTTTCCATCTTATCAGCTTCAAAATCTGTATCCTGGAAATAATCCATAATCTCCTTATAATCAAGGACATTCTTTTTCTTTCTGGCTATAGCAAGAATCCCCCTGCACTTTTCCATGAATTTTTCCTGTATAATTCTTGCCTGTTCCTCTTCTGAAAGCTCTGGCTGTGCAGCTTCCTCCTTCTTTGACTTCTTAGGTTTCTTTGCTGCCACAGCTTCATCAGCTTTCTTTTTAGTTGTCTTCTTAGTTTCCTTTAATTCTTCCTCGTTTAAGTTTTCCTTCTTTACTGCCATTACAATGGTCCACCTTTCGCATGTATTATAAACTAATGTGAATATTATTTAACTTCATCTGTCTGCCTATGATATCCTGCATAGTCTTTGCATCTGCTGCATGTTCAAGCTTATAATCAAGGCTGCTCTTCTTAACCCTTAGTACTGTATCATTAAGTGTTTTTTCTCTTTCTGACTTACTAAGCGACTCGCTTAATTCAGCGCTGAACATCGCCGCTATCTCACTATGCATATCACCATCGCTATATGAGCCAATAATCGCTGCCGGATTAACACTTCCAGTTTCATATTGTTCATATACCTTTGATGCAACATCTTTAAACAATGGATCTATAAAATCATCTGGTTGTATATATTCACTGACTTTATCATATATATCACCATCCTCAATCATCCACGTAAGCAGAATCTTCTCTGCCTGCCTTATTCCATCTTCCTTTTTCTTTCTTGCCGGTTCCATCCGTCTGACAGGCTGTGTCTGTCTTGGTATTATTCCGCCCTGGCTTCCTATCCTTATAACCATTTCACGCATACCATCCTCTGGTATCATAAACTGACGGCAGACAGCTTTCATATAGTTATCTCTTTCAAGTTTCTCACTAAACTGTACAAGCTTATTAGCAACTTCTCTTTCAAATGCTGTCTCACTCTCCGGGTCACTTCTGTTATAATTCTTCTCTATAATACCGATTTCATACATAAAGCTGTTTTCTGCTTTATCTATACGCTCTTGAAATGCTTCAGTTCCTAAAGCCTTGATAAACTCATCCGGATCCTTATATGGCCTCATATTAATAACCTTAGTAGATAGTCCTGCATCTTTTAATATAGGTATGGCTCTTAAAGCTGCCTTTACCCCTGCTTCATCGCTATCATAAGTTATAAGGACATTATCTGTATATCTTTTCATAAGACGGGCATGTCCAGGTGTGAGTGCTGTACCAAGCGATGCTACCGCCTGATTAAAGCCTGCCTGATGCATAGATATAACATCCATATAGCCTTCACATATTATAAGATTATTCTTTCTTGAACTTCTTGCAACATTAAGTCCATAAAGATTCTTACTTTTATCAAAAAGCTTTGTTTCCGGAGAATTCAGGTACTTTGGCTTTCCATCTCCCATAACACGGCCACCAAAACCTATAACCTTATTGTTAATATCCATGATTGGAAATATTACCCTGTTCCAGAACTTTTCCCTTATTCCCTTTTCATAAGTGAACAGACCTGACTCTTTTAAGAGCTCATCATCATACCCTTTTTCCTTTAGCATTCTATATAAATCACCTGTAAGCTGTGGCGCATATCCAAGGCCAAATGTGTTTATAGTTTTGTCTGAAAGCTGTCTTTTTTTCAGATAATCCAACCCACTCTGTCCTGCTGGTGATTTTAACTGATGATAGTAAAATGTTGCTGCTATCTTGTTAATCTCTAACAGCTTTGTTTTAATATCCCGTTCTCGTCTGTCTTCACCTGAATATTCCATCACAGGTAGAGCTATACCTGCTCTGTCAGCCAGCATTTTTACTGCCTCTGGAAATGTATAGTTCTCATATTCCATAACAAATGTTATAACATTGCCTCCGACTCCGCATCCAAAACAGTGATACATCTGTTTTGTTCCTGATACAGAAAAAGAAGGTGACTTCTCGTTATGAAACGGACATAGCCCGACGTAGGAACTGCCACTTTTCTTAAGCTTTATATAACCTGAAATAACATCTACTATATCGTTACGCGATACAACTTCCTCTATTACTTCACTTGAATATATTGGCATATTAACTCTTCTTTCCCTATGTATTCAATATGTATTCAAAAACTGCCTACTTTTAATGTATTAAACACAGATACCTTATTTCCTTTTTTTATTTAAAATTTTTATTCTGATTTTCATTTTAATCTATACTTCAATTTACATCCTGATTCTTACTGCTGATTCTTATCGCTGATTCTTATTTTAGATTCACGTTATAAAATCATATTTAAGATACAATCCCTCCAATTGCACCGCAAAGTATGCATACTATCGCGCCTTTAACCATCTGTGACATATCTATTGATGATATTCCCCTGCTTAATATTATTGAAACAACACATAATATAAGAAAATATATTATTCCATACAGTACTCCCCACACAAGGCGGCTATGCTGCATGCCTTTTCCAAGAATGAGACCTCCGCATAAAGCTGATAGCCCATAAGTAACATAAATCCCTATAGATATCACATTACCAGACACCCTGAACTTATACAGGCAGAAAGCAAGCACAAGCAAGGCTAGAACTGTTATAATATATCCTGCTATAAGCGTTTTTAATATAATAGATAACTTTTTCATACATTCCTCTGACTTAATAGTCATACATTCTTTGTTCTCTATATAAATATGTAGGAAATCTCATTCGTATACTATCTTTTATCTTATATTTATCTTATCCTTTATACCAATTTTTCATTAAAGCCTGATTATATGCAGAGTCTCCAGCTACTTGACAGTCCTTTACTGATACTGTAAAATGTTGAAATATAACACTTAAATGTGTTTACTATATTTTTATTAAGGATTGGAGGAATATTTCCTTGGACACTGACAGTTATATTCAACTTATAACTATTATTATTTTATTATTTCTTTCAGCTTTCTTTTCATCTGCTGAAACCGCATTTATGACGGTAAGCCGTATAAAGATCCGCTCGCTTATGGACGAAGGTAACAGACATGCTGCTTTAGTAGCTAAGATTATCGACAATTCAGGCAAGATGTTAAGTGCTGTACTTATTGGTAACAACATAGTTAACATATCATGTTCTGCTCTTGCAACAACATTTACTATTAATGTATGGGGCAGCTATGCTACTGGTATCGCAACTGGTGTTCTTACTCTGTTCGTTCTTATATTCGGAGAGATAACCCCTAAGAATCTTGCTTCAAAGTTTAACACTAAGCTTGTATTATTATATGCACCTGTTATATATGGACTTATGATTATACTGACACCTGTTATTTTTATAGTTGACCATCTTGCAGGCATAGTATTAAAACTCTTTGGAACTAGCTCCAAAGATAAATCCAACACTATAACAGAAGAAGAGCTTCGTACAATAGTTAAGGTAAGCCATGAAGAGGGTATCATAGAAAAAGACGAACGACAGATTATTGACAACCTTTTCGATTTTGGTGATACTTCGGTAAAGGATGTCATGATACCTCGTATAGATATGACAGTCGCTGATGTTAACTCATCATATGATGACATCATCACTCTTTTTAAGAGTACTATGTATACACGTATTCCTATATATGAAAATGATACTGACAATGTTATAGGTACACTTAATATAAAAGATCTTATAGTTACTAACGTTGATGATTCATTTAATATAAGGAAGATTATGCGTGAGCCTTTCTTTACATATGAACATAAGAACACTTCTGAGCTGTTTAAAGAAATGCAGCTTAAGCGTTACAGCATAGCTATTGTGCTGGATGAATATGGTCAGACAGCCGGTATGATAACAACTGAGGATCTGTTAGAGGAAATCGTTGGTGAAATACGTGATGAATATGATACTGACGAAAAGGATGACATGACTAAGATCCGTGAAAACACTTACCGTATAAACGCCTCATGTAAGCTTGATGACATAAATGATGAACTAGGAACCAAACTTTATTCAGAGGATAACGATTCACTAGGCGGATTCATATCAGAAAAGCTTGACCGCATACCTAAAGCAGGCGATAAGCTTACTATAGATAATGTATGGCTGTTCGTCGAAAGATCATCTTCTAACAGGGCTGAATCTATCATACTTAAGATTGTTGACAAGCCAAAAGACAGTAGTAACTAATTATTAAAAATAATCCCCCCGGAATACAATGATTAAGTCATTTAATCTAATATATTCCGGGGGGTGTTATTTAATTGGAATAAAAAATTGGATATTTTCTGTAAAGCTTCTGCACATCATATTATCCCCATTAACTTCATATACTAATATACAAAAAGGATGCAACAATTTGTTTCAAAATGTTGCATCCCAATATAAATTCTTATTAGTTCATATTCTTAATTACGATTAATATATCGTCATATTCCCTCAACACTTTAGCAGGTTTCTTAATAAAATTCTATATAAATTTTCTATAACATTAAAACAGCAAATCAATACGCTTATCACTTATGTTGTTTTATATATTAATCCTGTCCTTACAGATTAACCTTAAGAAACACAGAATCTTTATCATCCTGTTTAATACCAAGATACCTTTTCGTTATCTCATATGATGAATGATTATATATCTCCATGAGCATTGCCGGTGGTGTTCCACATTTCCACGCATAATATCCGAATGTTTTTCTCATGGAATGACAGCTTATGCCCCTCTCCATATTAAGTGAATACGCAGCATGCTTTATGATTCTGAACGCCTGTGAACGGCTAAGATGCGTTCCTGCGTATCTACCTGTAAATATATAGTCACCTTTTTTAACACCATCTAACGTGTCCATATATGTCAAAAGTCCTTTTTTAGTGCTGCCATTAATTGCAATCCTTGATTCTTTTCCTGTCTTTCTTTCGCATATTACCATATGTTTTCTGAAACACTGTTCATTAAAATCATATACTTCTCCCCATTTTAACTCTAACAGGTCACTTATTCTTAATGCAGTATTCACTCCCATGCATATCATTGCATAGTTTCTCAAGTTAGGCTCTTCATCCAGATAGAATCGTCTGAATGCCTCCAGTTCATCTGTACTCCTTATAGGCTGGGATGTACTCATATGTTATTACCTCCATCTATATGTTTTGGGATGCAACATTTTGAAACAGTTTGTTGCATAGACAAGGAGGTTAATGTGTTAAAACTCACTATCAAACCCGGCGAATTCATCAACATCGGTGATGACGTAAGGGTCATATACTCAGGTGGTTCAGAAGGTAATATACACCTTCTCATAGATGCACCAAGAGAGCTCAATATCGTACGAAGCAAGGTTCTTGCAAGAAACAGTGCAAACAGCTCTGATTCTGATAAGAAAACTTCAAGATTCATATCACCTTACTACGCTGAGCAGGGACTTTCTCCTGAAACACTAAACAAGATACGCCGTCTTATCAAAGAAGATAAGCAGGCACGCAAATCTAATGATAATACGCAGGGTTAGCATGGTAACACTGCTTATTATATATCTTTCATAAGGGGAACGGATTCCCCTCTGACAAATATTTTATTTACACGGAGGTATGTATTATGGTAATACAACACAATTTAACAGCAATGAATGCTAACAGAATGCTTAATGTAACAACTTCAGCACAGTCTAAATCAGCTGAGAAGTTATCTTCTGGTTATAAGATTAACCGTGCCGCTGATGATGCAGCTGGTCTTTCAATCTCTGAAAAGATGAGAAAGCAGATCCGCGGACTTACACAGGCTTCTTCAAATGCACAGGATGGTGTATCTGCTGTTCAGACAGCTGAAGGTGCTTTAACAGAAGTTCACTCAATGCTTCAGAGAATGAACGAGCTTGCTGTTCAGTCTGCTAATGGTACTAACTCTCAGACAGACCGTAAGGCTATCCAGGATGAAATAGATCAGCTTACATCTGAGATTGACAGAGTTTCAGAGACAACTAAGTTTAATGAAACTTATCTTTTAAAGGGTGATCCTACTAAAGCTGATACAGCATATTTTATGGAATCAAAATATAACGTTACAGGTGGTATATATGCAGAAGGATCAGCTACAGAAATCACTACTGCAACAGATTTAGAAAAAGCTATTAAAGATGGCAAAAAGCTCTATACAGAAGCATATGATAAGGCTAATAATCCACAGACTGCTGATAAAATTGCCGTTAAAGGTAAAAATTATGCATATGTAACAAAATTATACGATAAAAATGGCAAAGAGGTAACTGCACAGAATATTCAGGATTCAAAAAATGCAGATGGTACAGCCGCAGACAAGTATTATACAAGTAATGCTGGAGAGGCTGGTAAAGATAAAACCAATATGGAAATAGCAAAAAATGATGCTAAAGCTTTCACAAAAGGTTATGAAGTAAATGGAGCTATCTCTTTCAGTCTTCATGTTGGAGCTGATTCTGCTGAAGACAACAAGATTGCCGTTAAAATCGATTCTATGAGTGCAAAAGGTATCGGTGTTTATGGTCTTAAGGTAGACACAGAGGATGATGCTACAGCTGCTATCGACCGTATCGCAGAAGCTGTACAGAAGGTATCTTCACAGCGTTCAACTCTCGGTGCTGCACAGAACAGACTTGAGCATACAATTGCTAACTTAGACAACGTTGTTGAGAATACAACATCTGCTGAATCTCGTATCCGTGATACAGATATGGCTCAGGAAATGGTTAACTACAGCAAGAACAACATTCTTGCTCAGGCAGGTCAGTCAATGCTTGCTCAGGCTAACCAGTCTAACCAGGGAGTTCTTTCACTTCTTCAGTAGTATAAAAAAACAACCATCTATGCTCCATGCACATAGATGGTTGTTTTTTTATTGCTTATTATTGCTTATTACTTATTCACTAAGATTCATGTATTATATAACATAATTATCTATTCCATTACCTGAATTAATAAGATCCGCTATCGAGATACTGCCAAAATAATCGTTTATAGTCTTCTCGAAGTTTTCCCACATAGTTATAGTCTTACACTCTGATAGATTAGGACACTTGTTAGGCTTGTTCTCAAGACAGGCTACCGGTGCCAGTGAACCCTCTGTGCACTGCAATATACTAAGCACAGAATACTCTTCCGGTCTTCTTGATAACTTATATCCGCCACCTTTTCCACGAAGCGAAGTAAGAAAATCATTCTTACTTAACATCGATACTATGGACTCGAGATATTTTTCAGATATGCCCTGTCTTTCAGCTATATCCATAAGCGTTATATATTCACCGTTATCATGCTCAGCAAGGTCTATCATAACCCTGAGTGCATATCTTCCCTTTGTTGATATCTTCATATATTCTCCTCCAATTATTACAATCATACTCTTATTGTATAAACATACTTTACCACAATGTTTGTATACTTTTCAAGACTTATTTTATATTTTATGCTTTTTTTGTTTTTCCATGCTTTACACTGGCATACTATCTGCTATACATATCCTTCCATATCCTGTCACAGGATTGGGAGCTGCTGCATACATCTCTATTCCAAGCGGTCTGGCACCACGTCTTAAATACGCCTTTAGCTTCTCACCATACATATATCTGTCATTGCCCATAACTATCCCCCATTGCATAAGCAGGGCTGCACCGCCTGTCACAAACGGTACTGCATATGAAGTCCCAGTAACACTCACTATATCAGTTTCATAAGCTGTCTGTTTTCTTATCTTTATATCCACTCCTGGTGCAAGTATATCTGGCTTTATTCCGGCATCTATGTAGTTAACAGCAGCATTATTGCCCACCTGGTTATCATTATTAAGATTGTTAACATAGTTAAAATTGTCATAGGTATATCTGATATCTTTATTCCATACGCCTTTTCCCCTGCCTGAAAATGCAGCATATGCTCCTGTATATGAATTATAAGCCCCTACAGATATACAACCTGTGGCTGTTGCTGGAATCGTTATAGTATCATATGGAACCGGTTTTACAAAGCCTGTCGCAGTATTTAAAGACTGGCTTGACGGAAGCCATATATTATATACTCCCTGACGTATACTTTCCCCATATATGATGATTTTCCATATTCCCGGTGTTATATAATCCTTAGAAGGCTGCAGATTAATATATATTTCCTGATACAGATTATAAGGTGACGGCTCACCTAATAGACTTATTATATCTGTATCAAGAATCCTGAATCTGTTTATATATCCCTGTCCTGTTATATTAAACTGCACTCCATCCGGACCAGCAAGCATTATCCTGTAAACATCCCAGTAGTATTTCCATATCTGTATATCTATCGAATGTTCATATTCACTTACTGATATCTCAACTGTATCTGTCTGTCCCTTCTTTATTATATTTCCATAATGTACTGCCTTGTCTGCCTCGTTTCCACTTCCTATGCATATACTGCATTTATAGCCTGCTGCAACATCATTGATATAGCGTTCAAGCAGTGTATTTCCATCATGATCTCCATAATTAAAGCCATAGCTTATGTTTATTGCCACTGGTTTTTCATACTCCACAGCCTTCCTTATGACATAATCTATGGCATCCATAAGGCTTGTTGTGCGTGGAAACTGATTATTATATGAATATCCCATCTTAACAGCTATTATATCTGCTTCATATGCAACGCCGCTTCTTCCACATGCTATTACAGCAACATTAGTGCCATGCTGTGTATTATCAGCGCCTGGTATCTGTATACTTCTCCCATTATATGTGTTATCCTTATTTACAATAGCTTTGTTTAAATATGCATTTATATCTTCCTCATTGTATTCCGTCTGCTGTGTCTGGTCATATATGTTTAATATCCTTGTACTGCCATCACTTTTCCTAAACTCTTCACTTGATATGTCTATTCCAGTATCAATAACTGCAACGATGACACCCTTTCCACTAAGATATGTCCCATCATAAGCATTTCTGATAACATTTTTATTAACAATATTCTTATTACCAGCCCGCACATTGTTAGCACATGCCGCTGACTTCGCCCTTTCAAGCTGGAAATATATGCTCTTTGGTTTTTCTATATAATCTATATTCGTTTCCTGTGATATAAGCTCTATCGTATTCTTATCTGTCACAATTATAGCATAGTTATACAGCAGTTCTCTTATATATACATTATACTTTTTTCTTATATTTTCAAGAGTTCCTGAATACTTTACTATTATTTCCCATGTATCATCTCTCCAGTTAAACCCTGTACTAAGGCTCTCTGAATTCTCAAGCTCTTTTCTTGTGGCAGATAATGAAACGTTAAGCAGGTTTTCTATTTTCTGGTTCATAGCTTTACCATATAATATCATCTTTCTGATATTATATGATGTAAGTGTCTAAAGTATAAAAAGTCGTTTCTGCTTGCAGAAAAATACTTTTTTACTTGAGACACGCTAAACACCGAAAACGGAATAAAATGTCGTGAATACGGCATTTTATGAAAGTTTGAGGTGTTTAAGGATTGCGTGAATTGCATAGCAATGTAGCAATCCTGATACATCAGTAAGTGTCTAAAGTATAAAATAAAAAGCACATCCACATCCAATATATACTGGCTGCAAATGTGCTTTAAAGCTTCATATTAATATACGTATGAACATGCATTTATCATGTTTTCTTTATAAATTCTATCCTGCACTTAGGACACTTGATACTTATCTTTCCCTTGCCTCTTGGAACTCTTATTTTCTGCGAACAGCTAGGACATCTGAATATCCTGTGTGTCTTACTATCCGTAATTCTGAACTTGATTTTATTAAGCTTTCCAACTACCTTATAATGAAATTTCAGATACTTTTCATTCTCCTCTGAACGCCTGGATATATTACGTGAAAACACCCTGAAATATGTATACACAATACCAACAAGTGCTATCATATATATAACGTTATTCCTTACGAACATAGTAACGATAAGAAGCACCAGGCATATTAAAGATAAATTCCTTGAGAGCTGATCCATACCATATCTTCCATACATGAATCTTGCCATCTTATCTTTAAATCTATTCATCAAACCATCCAGCCTTTCATAATTATATATAATATAGTGCTTATGTAATCACTAAATAATACTCTATCACATATATAATTAAATACAATTAAAAATATATAAACAATTATGAAACCTGCATAATATCTAATAGTTCATATAAGTACTTCCATCCTCTATATCTTTCCAGTAGAATCTGTCCTCAAGTATCATATAACTATGTGCTGAATTCTCTTTTGGTATAGATACTGAACCTGGATTCATATATATATATCCATCTCTTTTTTCACACTTAGGAACATGTGTATGCCCACATAGAAGTATATCTCCATCGCATAATGCCGGTATATTCTTCTCGTCAAGCTTATGTCCATGTGCAAGAACTATTGAATAGTTATTGAAGTTAAGATATGCCTGTTCTGCAAGAACATTAAAATCAAGCACCATCTGATCTACCTCTGTATCGCAATTGCCTCTTACGCATATTATCCTGTTGCGAAGTGGATTAAGCATTGCAATAACTTCTTTGGGAGCATATTCTTTTGGAAGATCATTTCTTGGTCCATGGTATAATATATCTCCTAGAAGAACAAGTCTTTCAGCCTTTTCTTCCTTGAATCTTTCTAACATTTGCCTGCAGTAATATGCAGAACCATGAATATCTGATGCTATCATTATTTTTGACATATTTTATTTTCTCCAATCCCATATAACATGATATATGTTTAATTATATATTTTTTTATCAATATATTTAACAAATCCAAGCACATAATATGTGAGGATGATGTTAATAGGCAACTGTATCATATTCTTTGCAAACCTTATTGAGAAATAGAATGCAAAACCCTTTCCATACATTATACTGCACCAGTATGTGCCAAGTAAAACATTTACAAGCAATGTGTCAACTGTAAGTGCGAGTATACATCTTAGTAAGAACTTAACATCAATAAACTTTAAGATGCCCTTCTTATCACCATCAAAACTTTCTGCGACCTTCATATTACAGCCATAGAAGAACAGACCATAGATAAAGCCTGCAAGAGCTGCACTTAACGTCCAGCCTGGGAAATACGCACCTGTTGGCTTGATGACAAACTGTATAAGGTCACCTAAACCTCCACATACAAAGCCCATAACAGGACCAAACATATAGCCTATGGCACAGTTTGCAAGAAATGATACTGACAGCCTTAATGTTGGTGTCACCTGAATAGATACAAACACAGCTAATACTGTGTGCAGAGCGATGAGAAGTGCAGCCGCAACAACTGACTTAATGCTCTTAAACTCTTTTGCTGAAAATGCAAAATTCTTCAATAAAATTGACATTAAAAAAACCTCCTTTGCAGTAATCTTCGCTCTACATAGGAGGTTGTTCGCCATAGTATGTAGCAGCGGGATGCGGATTATGTATCGCAAGAAAACCTTTTCGTCCATATGGCAACTCCCTGTCCATACAGCACTTAACGCACATATTCCTACTCTGCTTTATATTTTAATATTTTACAGAAACTAATGTTGTTTCTGTAGTACAGGCATTATTATATATATTGTATACATAATTGTAAAGTACTTTTTTCATTTTTTCATAACTCACAATCGTGCCACTCTTTGTACTGCCGGAACCTTATAGTCAGATGCATAACTTAAATACTGCTGAAGTGAGTTCTCAACCTTATACATATCGAGCACCTTTTTCATAAATGCTATCGTACTTTTCTTATATTTCATATGCTCAAGTACATTGACAGCTGCTGCATCATTATAGCTTATGGCAAACTGCTTGGCAAAACGCGCGAACTTAAGCTTATTCAGTTGTTCAATATTATAATAATTCTGCATGATTTCAAGTGCCTCTATAACCCTGGCGTTCTCAAAATCCAGCTGCACTCCCGGCCGCTTTACACATATATTGCCAACCTCACAGGTTCTTGATTTTAGTACATTTGAATACAGCTCTATCCTGTCTGTCTGATAAGCTGAAACCATATACTTGTTATACAGCCTGTATCCTATGAATAATCCGTTATCGTTATTCTCTCCAAAGAAATAATTAAGCAGTAATTCTTCGACATTCTTATCTTTATCAGCTGCTTTAATATACATTCCCTTTCCAGCCCTTATGATAACACCATCATCACATAATCTCTCGACTGCCCTGAAAAACGCATCATGACTCATCTTTGTAAAGCCATTTTCATACATATCATTGGCAACTATGACAGCGCCCTCTGGTGCATCCTCAAAATACTTTATAAGCTTATCTCTGTATTTCATACAACACCATTCCCGCTTTAATTCATGACATTATTATATTTCTTCAAGATTAATAGTTTCTGTTTTATCAACATCTGAATCATCTTCTATTTCTATACCTTCAAGAACATCTTCTGTTTCTTCTGTATCGTCTTCTTTTTCCTGGTTTTCTTTTGTTTCATTTATAACCTTTACTTCCACTTCATCTGATTCTGGAAATGCTGCATCATCATCAAAATCTTCCTCAACATCTTCATCATCAACATAGAAATTCACTGGAATAACTTCAACACTGCTAAGTACTGCTTTACCGATTATATATACAGTATGAATACCTTCTTCATCTGTGTTTTCCACATAATTATGTACTCCTGCAAGCTTTTTATCGATATCGCATGTAACATTTACTCCATCAGGAAGTATGATAGAAACATTACTGATCATACTTTCAAAGTTAATATAAACATCCTTTTCAAAAACAGCCAGTGAAAGATCAACTGTAAGCTTAGATGCTATCGCCTTAACCTCGCAGCCCATGAACTCTTCGTCTTCTATTTCAACATCTCTTTTTTCACATACTGCATTATACTTACGTACTTCAAGCTCTGCACTATCCTGTTCTTCCTTAGTAAGCTTATTCTTAGCTGCCTTAACCTTATCGTAAGCTACCTTTCCTGCAACTGCTGCTGCACCTACACCTACTGCAAACTTTAATAAACCATTCTTCTTTTTAGCCATATACTTATCTCCTTTACATTTTACTGATATACACGCCTGGTGTATATAACTGATTCATAACCTTTTTACCATTACATCATATTATTTTTCTTCTCTTTTAGAATATACACAGCCACAATAATTCTGTCTATATAGATTATACTCTTTTGACAGTTCTATAGATCTTTTATAGCCTTCTTTTTTCTTAAAATCAGATAAAAGATACTGTGTTCCTATATCCTGTGCCACTTTAAGTCCTGTTTTATTCAATATGACACTGTTTTTTAAAGGACTTATAGTAAGCGTTGTTGTAAAATAATCAAAGCCAAGCTGTTTAGCTAATTCGGCTGTCTTTCTAAGTCTTAGTTCATAGCATTTAAAGCATCTTTTACCACCTTCAGGCTCTTTTTCCAGCCCCATGACTGTTTTATAAAACTTTTCCGGCTCATAATCACCTTCTATAAAAGATACCTTATAAGGCGTGTCAAACTCCCTGATAAATCTTATCTGTTCTTCAACTCTTTTTTTATACTCTGCACTTTCTGATATGTTGGGATTATAGTAAAATACAGTAACATGAAAATATTTTGATAAAAACTCTATGCAGCTGCTGCTGCATGGTGCACAGCAGCTATGAAGCAGCAACGTAGGCACCTTTCCTTCTGTCTTTAGTTTTTCTACCATTTTTTCAAGTTCTTTATGAAAATTCCTGTTTTCAAATGGTACAGCCATATTTCTTCACTCCTGTATTTTATTCATAAATATTTTAATAACATTATAGATATGCACTTATAATCAGGCTACTATATCTGATAATGCCTGTATAAGCTTATCCATCTGTTCATCTGTACCAACCGATATTCTTAAATAATTATCTATACCCGGCTGGTTGAAATATCTTACATATATTTTCTTTGCTTTAAGCTTTTCAAATATTTCCTTTGCTGGCACACTCTTATGTGTGGCAAATATGAAATTAGCCTTTGAATCTGTAAATGTAAATCCAAGCTTTGTAAGTGATTCTTTCGCCTTTTCTCTTGTTGCAATGATTTTTCCTACGCACTCATCAAAATAAGCCTTATCATTGATAGATGCCACACCATATTTAATAGATGTCATATTCATTGTATAAGAGTTAAAAGAAAACTTAACATCATTAAGGGCTTTTATAAGTTTTGGAGAACCAAATGCATATCCTATTCTCATACCTGCCATAGAACGTGACTTTGAAAATGTCTGTACAACTAAAACATTGTCATACTCATTAACCAGCTCTTTTGCTGACTGTCCACCAAAATCAATATATGCCTCATCAACTATAACAACAACATCTCTGTTGTGTTCAATTATATCTCTTACTTTATCAAGTCCCATATATAATCCTGTTGGTGCGTTAGGATTAGGGAATATAACTCCGCCATTTTCCTTATAATAATCCTGTGGCTTTATGTTGAAATCTTCATCCAGAGCCTGCTTCTCATAAGGAATTCTGTACAGGTCTGCCCATACACTGTAGAAGGAATATGTAATATCTGGAAACAGTACAGGCTTATTTCCATTAAAAAATGTAAGGAAGCACATAGACAATACATCATCTGAACCCACTCCTACAAAGACCTGATTCTTATTCATGCCATAATAATCAGCTATAGCACTTACAAGCTCTGTAACATCCGGATCAGGATATAACCTTAGTCTGTCTATATCTGTATCCATAACTGCTTTTCCTACTTCTGGAGCTGGCGGATAAGGATTCTCATTAGTATTCAGCTTAATCACATCTGTATCTTTTGGCTGTTCTCCTGGAACATATGGTTCAACTTTTCTTATATTATTCTCCCAAGCTTTCACGTATTCTTCCTCTTTTCATATCTATTCTTATATATTCATACTATGATTAGTTTTTCTTAACTCCCATTTCCTTTGCAACCTCTGCAAACTTTGGAAGAGAGTTAACTATAGTATCGTAAGAAACACAATAAGCCATTCTTACATAACCTGCACAACCAAATGAAGAACCAGGTACAATAAGTATATTATGCTTCTTAGCCGTTTCGCAGAATATATTTTCATCCTCTGTTGGTGACTTCACGAAAAGATAAAATGCTCCTTCTGGCTTAACACACTCAAAACCAAGCTCAGTAAGTCCTTCATACAATGCTTTTCTGTTCTTATCATATGCTTCTATATTAACCTTTGCATTAAGGCATCTTGCTATAACCTTCTGCTGAAGTGATGGTGCATTAACAAAACCAAGAATACGTGTGGCAACTGATGCTGCTGCCTTCATATCTGCTGAATCTGCCACCTCATCTGGTATAACAAGATATCCTATACGCTCACCAGGGAGCGAAAGTGACTTACTATATGAGTAACCTACAATAGTGTTATCATAATACTTAGTAAGATATGGCACTTCTACACCATCATATGCAAGCTCTCTATATGGTTCATCTGCTATAAGGAATATCTCAATACCAAGCTCCTTCTGCTTATCCTCCATAATCTTAGCAAGCTTTTTTATAGTTTCTTCTGAATAAACAACACCTGTAGGGTTGTTTGGATTATTAATTATAACTGCCTTTGTATTCTTGTTAATAAGCTTTTCAAACTCATCAAACTTAGGCTGGAATGTGCTTGTATCAGGAGATACCGCAACGAGCTTTGCACCAAAGTTGGATGCGTAATTCCTGTATTCTCCAAAGAATGGTGCAAATGTAAGAACTTCATCACCTGGGTTAATAATAGTCTTAAGTATAGTATTAAGACCACCTGCTGCTCCTACTGTCATAACAATGTTGCTGCTATTAAAATGTGTATCAAATCTTTTATTCAGTGACTGTGCAACAGCCTCTCTTACATCCTCAAAACCTGAGTTACTCATATATCCATGAAGGACTACAGAATCTTCTTCATCAACTACATCCTTAATCGCCTGATTAACCTCTGCCGGTGCCGCTACATTAGGGTTTCCTAACGAGAAATCATATACATTCTCTGCACCATATATTCTGGCAAGTCTGTTACCCTCTTCAAACATAGCTCTTATTACTGAGCTTCCTTTAACAAGTGCTTTCATAGATTCTGCTATCATCTTATTATCCTCCATCTTTTACATGTCAATGTCCATAAAGACATCATATAGTCTAATTATATCAAATCCTGCAATTTATTCAATAATCATTCCGCAATCATTTATATAATGTATCCCTGAATACAGCTATCTTTCCCTTTGAATAATAAACTTTTTCATATCTGCTGTCCTGCAAATACTTATTTTCATCATTATCGTTATTATGTCCTCTTAAATCAAGTGCGATATATTCTGTACTTTTATCCGTATAATATAACTCATACAATTCTTTTCGTTCTGATAATCTGGCGCATAAAAATGTTGTTGCTGTAACGCTCGCATCATCAGGTATATATGACAGTCCTTCATCTATTATCCTGTATGTTTCCTGCCTGTCCTCATCAAAATAACCAACAGCATTTTCAAGCTTTGGCATGTTATATGACGTAAAGAATATTATCGTAGCAGAAGCTGTTATATATAACATTTTCAGCCGCTTATGCATATCCATATCTGACACATTCAGTATAGTAAGATATATAAGAAGGACACCCGAACCGAATACGTAGTGAAAATATATACTATGCATATATTGATAATCTGTCACAAGGTTAAACAGCACATATGGACCTGTCAGGATGTATCTTGACCACTTTTTAGTAACAAGCGGTAAAAATAAAAGAACACCCATAGTCTGTATTATAAATGTTATCTTACCTGATGAAAATATCTGTGTCACAAGATATGCTGGATTGGCAAGCGCTGTCTTTATGACCGAAAACATATTTCCATCGCCCTCAGGTATCATATTATTATAACGTCCCGACATAACACCAGTACCTATATTTTTTAAAATCAGGCACACGCATAAACAATACAAAGCAGATGTTATAAAAAGAATAATACCCTTTTTACGTTTTCTGCTATCGCACATCATATATAGTCCAACAAACATCATAAGTACACTTGCATCTTCTTTTATCAGCCATACAAACACCGCTGATATACACATTCCTATATTGTTATCTTTTTCCATAAACAAAAGAAACATGCACAGGAATAGCGGAAAAAACATATTTTCATGTATGTCATAAAAACAGCCTCCGCTTATAACCGGATAAAAGCTGTATATGATTATAATAAGCGACGTTTCCCACCTTGACAGCTTTCTGCTTCGGCATATTAGTGCTAATGGCACTACAGCTGAGGCTATAAGCAGAGGCTGTATTATTTCCAGTGTGACAGGTGATGAAAACAGCATGTATACAGGTAATATAAGGTAAAACACTGGTGATATATGCACACACATATGTGATAAAAGGTAGTCTCTTTCACTTGTAGTATTCATCGTTCCTGTTGTTTTCATATAATAAAACATCTGCGAAAAAAGTCCCATATCAAAATTAGGTGAGCCATATGATAAATATCTTGTCACCATACAGAAGCTGACAAAGCATGTATACAAAGCTGCTGCTCCTGCTATAACAGCAATATATCTTTTTCTCGTAAGTGTCACTCCATTTATTCCTGCATATCCTGCATAATATATAATCGACAGTGATACAAGTGCTGCCATAGCTGCTACGAAGTATATATCATTATACTGGAAAACGCATATGCATGCATAAACAAGCACAAGCACTATAAGCGTGATCCCCTCTATATGACGTGACATATATCCCATCCTTTTCTCAAGCTTATAAAATACATAATATAATGCCAGAGTGAGTATAATTATGCATGCATACATGACCGGCATGTTAACAAGCTTCACATATTCCAGTTTATTTATTGCAGTATTCATGCTGTTTATAGTTATGGTCTGTATTATACAAATAAAACACCACGCCATAACAAATCTAACGACGCAGTGTTCAAGACTGATTATATTCTTTAATTTAGTTGTAGTAAATCCCCTCATATATCCCCTTTCTGATTAACACAGTAAATCTTCGTAAATCGCTCCATTCTCATGTTTGGCGGGTCGCAAATACACAAAGCCTTTTTCGTGCAAGCACGAACGGCCCTTCGTCCCTCTACTTTTGATAATACCTACGAATTGCTCCGCTGCTTCGCTGCTCTCGCAATTCTTCAAACATTCGAATTCCGCTGATTTACTTCGTAAATCGCTCCATTCTCATGTTTGGCGGGTCGCAAATACACAAAGCCTTTTTCGTGCGAGCACGAACGGCTTTGTGTATTTTCGACCCTGGTATTATCATATTATCATATGCTGTTTATGTAGTTTGTGAGGAACATTATGGCGGCTCCGGTATCGGCTCGTTTGGAGGTGCATTGTGATAGTGAAAAGTAACTTCCATCTGTATCAAAAGAGAACTTTGATGCAAGTCTTGCTTTTATGTCATCCATGTATCCTGTAAGGTATCTTGACATAACTCCACCTATAATAATATCTCTGTCGAATATTACATAAAGATTGTTAATACCTGTTGTGAGATTATCAAGATATTCATCAAACAGTCTTGTACACTTATCATCTTTTTCCTCTACCTTTTCAAAGAACTCATCAAGTGTCATTCCTATGTCTGTTGATATGTTCTTCGTTGACACATATCCTTCAAGACAGCCGTTTCTTCCACACATGCACTTCTTACCACCTGGATAAAGTGTCATATGTCCGAATTCTCCATATCTGTTATGTTCACCCTTCATAATAGCGTTGTTGCTTACACATGCGCCACCTACACCATCGCTGACCATAAGATACAGCTTTTCTTCTAATTCTTCCCTGACTGTATTCTCATTCTTATGTGAATACCAGTAATCTGCAAATGCATTAGCTCTTGCATCATTCTGGACAATATAATCATATTGTATATGCTTTGTTATATTTTCAGTCTTATAATTCTTAACCTTAAGAGGTGGTGAAAATATAATCATGCTGTTATCTTCGTTAAAAACACCTGGCATAGTGATTCCAACACCTAAAAGATTGTCCTTTGATATATGATTCGCCTTTATGACATTTTCCACAAGCTCGGATACCTTGACTCCATACTCACTATCAGTAGCAAACTCCGTCTTAAGGCTTATCTCATCTTTTATTTCCCCATTAAGGTCTATGAGACTTGTCCTTATCTCTAAAGGACATATATTGACACTTACAGCATATCTGGCCGCTGCATTTACAGTTATCATCTGTGCTTTTCTTCCACCAGTAGAATCAAAGTTTCCCTCCAGAAGAATAAGTCCTTCTTCTTTTAAAAGCTTTATATTCTGGTTGATAGTTGGAAGTGATAATCCAAGCTTATCAGCAATCTCCTGTCTTGATATGCTGTTACTGTTATATATGAGCCTGAATATTCTGTTTTTATTATATTTTCTAACCTCTGATGTGGTTATTCTAGTTGTAGATATCATTTATTCACCAAACACTGCCTTATAATCTTTCTGGAACTTTTCTATACCTGCATCTGTTAATGGATGGTGTACCATCTGCTCTATAACCTTATATGGAACTGTTGCTATATCAGCTCCTGCAAGTGCACAGTCTGTAATATGTATTGGATTTCTTATACTTGCACAGATAATCTCTGTCTGTATATCATAGTTAGAAAATATACCAACTATATCTTCAATAAGCTGTATACCTGGCTGTGATATATCATCAAGTCTTCCAAGGAATGGAGATACATATGCAGCACCTGCCCTGGCTGCTAAAAGAGCCTGGTTAGCTGAGAATATAAGTGTTACATTACACTTAATGCCCTCAGATGAAAGTACCTTTACCGCCTTAAGACCTTCAACTGTCATTGGGATCTTTACTACCATGTTAGGATGAATAGCTGCTATTTCACGTCCCTCTTTAATCATGCCTTCTGCATCTACTGTTGTTGCCTTTACTTCTCCACTGATAGGACCATCAACTATACTTGTAATCTCTTTTATTACTTCATTAAAATCTCTGCCTTCCTTTGCTATTAATGAAGGGTTAGTTGTAACCCCACATATAACTCCCATATCATTAGCTTTTCTGATATCATCTACATTAGCTGTGTCAATAAAAAATTTCATAGTGTAATCTCCTCTTATTCATAATCTGCTTTGATAATCTTATAAATCCACATAAAAGCACCTGTATTATGCATATCTGTATGCTTAAGCCATGTTATATACAGCTACATCTCATCAAATACCGGCTTTAATGCTGGATATATCTGTTTAAATGTATTATAACGTGAATTGTATCTGTCTGCAATCGCTTTTTGTGGTTCTATTGTTGTACATATGTTAACTATATTATCTGCTGCTTCTTTTACACTTCCATATTCGCCAGCTGCAACCATGGCAAGCATAGCTGCTCCCATAGACGGACCTTCCTCTGATTTTAAAAGGTCAACCTTTATACCAAGTACATTAGCCATAATACGGCACCACAGCTCACTTTTGGCACCACCGCCACACATTCTTGTTTCTGTTATATTAATACCAAGCCCCTTAGCTACCTCAAAGGAATCCCTTATTGCAAATGCTACTCCTTCAAGTACAGCCTGTGTCATATCTGTTCTTGTACTATCCATTGTCATTCCTGTAAATGTAGCTCTTGCAAGTGGATTGTTATGAGGTGAACGTTCTCCCATCAGATATGGCAAAAAATAAACATGATTGTTTCCTAACATATCATCTGTTATACATTCCTGTGCTGATTTATAATCCTTATCTTTAAGAATCGTATCCATCCACCAGCCATTGCATGATGCCGCACTTAACATACAGCCCATAAGATGATAGTATCCATCCGCATGGTCAAACGAATGTAGAGCATTGTTATTATCAACACCAAACTCTTTGTTAGAGATGAATATTGTTCCACTTGTTCCAAGCGAAATGTTGCACATACCATCTCCTACTGTTCCAGTTCCTACAGCTGCTGCTGCATTATCTCCTGCACCTGCAGCTACTATCACCTTGTCTGTCAATCCAAGTGTATCAGCTGCTTCTTTAGTAAGGCAGCCGACCTTTTCATAGCTTTCATAAAGCTTAGGAAGCTGTTCTCTGGTTATGCCGCATATTCTGATCATTTCATCAGACCAGTCGCGGTTCTTAACATCAAGCAGTAACATACCGGATGCATCAGAAACATCCGTACAATGAACCCCTGTAAATCTGTAAGCTATATAATCCTTTGGAAGCATTATCTTAGCTATCTTTTTGAAATTCTGTGGCTCATTTTTCTCAACCCACAGAAGCTTTGGTGCTGTAAAGCCTGCAAATGCAATATTAGCTGTATATTCTGTAAGCTTATCTTTCCCAATAACATTATTAAGATAATCGCATTCTTTAGTTGTTCTTCCATCATTCCATAAAATAGCCGGTCTTATAACATTATCATCTTCATCTAATATAACAAGTCCATGCATCTGTCCACCAAAGCTTATGCCCGCAATATCGTCTTTGTTATATCCTGCAACAAGCTCTCTTATGCCTTCACATGTTTTATCATACCAGTCATACGGATTCTGTTCTGACCAGCCTGGCTTAGGAAAATCTATCGGATAACTCTTAGAAACTGTGTTAACTATGTTACCCGAAGCCTCCATAAGTATAAGCTTTACTGATGATGTTCCTAAATCCACTCCTATATAATACATGCCTACCTCCTTATAATATAAGCATCTTAAAAGTCACAGATGCCTCTGTTCCAATAAAATAAGCATTTGAAACTTAATGGCACTCATATTATCTCATATTATCTCATTTTATCTCATTTTATCTTATCTAATAAAAAAGCGGAATGGACTAATATTATGATCACCAGATAAGCAATATGCTGCTGTAATCTCTTATGTCCATCCCGCTGGTTAACTGGCTAAAGCTTAACTTTATTCTTTAGCTTAGCTTTAGTAAGTAAGTATATTAAATCTGTAGTCCAAAGCTATGCAAATGGATTCTCAGACTTGTAAAGTACGCCTGCTGGCTGGTTATAAGCAATATCTTCAACACCGATATATTTAAATACATCAAATAATGCTTTTCCAAAATGTCCAAATGCAACTGCACCATGATGAGGATAATTTTTCTCTATAAGTACATGTCTGTAGAATCTTCCCATCTCATTAATTGCAAATATTCCGATTGAACCGAATGAACGTGTTCTTACAGGAAGAACCTCACCCTGTGCTATATATGCTCTTAACTGGCTGTCAGAAGTACTTTGTAATCTGAAGAATGTGATATCTCCTGGAACAATATCTCCCTCAAGAGTTCCATTAGTAACCTCTTCTGGAAGTGAACGTGCCATGATCATCTGATTCTTCATCTCACAGAATGCAAGTTTGCCTGAAGCTGTGTTACCACAATGGAAGCCCATAAATGTATCTTTGATTGTGTAGTTAAACTTACCCTTGATATCTTCGTTATAAATATCTGAAGGTACCGTATTGTTAATATCAAGAAGTGTAACGGTATCGTTACTTACAACAGTTCCGATGAACTCACTAAGTGCTCCATATATATCAACCTCACATGATACAGGAATACCCATAGCTGTAAGTCTTGAATTAACATAGCAAGGCACGAAACCAAACTGTGTCTGGAATGCCGGCCAGCATTTTCCTGCTATGGCAACATACTTTCTTGAGCCCTTATGTGCCTCTATCCAGTCAAGGAGTGTAAGTTCATACTGTGCAAGCTTAGAAAGAATCTCTGGCTTCTTGTTACCAGCTCCAAGCTCATCCTCCATACTCTTTACTACTGAAGGAATTCTTTCATCACCAGCATGCTTGTTATAGCTTTCAAAAAGGTCAAGCTCTGAGTTCTCTTCAATCTCTACTCCAAGATTGTATAACTGGTTAATGGGTGCATTACATGCAAGGAAGTTATTAGGTCTTGGACCAAAGCTTATTATCTTAAGATTATTAAGTGCATATACAGCTCTTGCAACTGGAAGAAACTCATGAATCATATCTGCACATTCATCCGCTGTTCCTACAGGATAGTCAGGAATATAAGCCTTAACACCTCTTAACTTAAGATTATAGCTTGCATTAAGCATACCACAGTAAGCATCTCCTCTGTTGCCTACAAGACCGCCATTGGCTGATGTTTCCTCTGCTGCTGCAACAAACATCTTAGGACCATCAAAATACTTTGCAAGCATAGTTTCTGATATTTCAGGACCAAAGTTACCAAGATATACACAAAGTGCATTACAGCCTGCTTTTCTTATATCTTCAAGTGCCTGCTGCATATGTATCTCACTTTCTACTATGCATACTGGACATTCATAGATATCTGCTGCATCATACTTATTTTTATATGCTTCTACAAGTGCCTTTCTTCTGTTAACTGATAAACTTTCAGGGAAACAATCCCTGCTTACTGCTACAATACCAATCTTAATCTCTGGTTTGTTATTCATTGTAAAATCCTCCATTCTGTTAAACCTGAATATGGAAAATGCATATCTGTTATCGCATTTTCCATATCCGGTTATAGTAACCCTGTACTTTTAATAAACACATTACAAAAAGTTACTTATATAATATTATTTTTATTTGTATTTTGCAATATGTACAATGATTTTTATTTAACATTTTTTAAACCAGCCCCATACATACCAGTTATATATTTTATCTATTTTCTGGTGTATGCCATTTCCATTCCTGTACCTCAGGAAGATCCATGCCATACTCGCTTATATACTGCTTATGTGCAACAAGTGTGTCTCTCATCTTCTGCAGAAGGTATGAGCCCTTGTTTCCAAGCTGAGGAAGTGCATTAATAACAGCCTCAACAAGATGATATCTGTCAATCTCATTCTGTACTCTCATATCGAATGGAGTTGTAATCGTACCTTCTTCCTGATATCCGAATACATGAAGATTTCTGTTATGTCTGTAATATGTAAGCTCATGTATAAGTGTTGGATAGCCATGGAATGCAAATATAATTGGCTTATCCTTTGTAAACAATGCATCATAATCTGTATCTGAAAGACCATGTGGATGCTGTGTATTAGACTGAAGCTTGAACAGGTCAACTACGTTGATAAATCTGATCTTTAACTCTGGCATGTTGTCTCTTAATATAGTTACTGCTGCGAGCGCCTCAAGTGTAGGTGTTTCACCACAACCTGCTATTACAACATCTGGTTCTTCACCCTGGTCATTACTTGCCCATTCCCAGATACCTACGCCCTGTGTACAATGCTTAACAGCCTGTTCCATAGTAAGCCACTGTGGTCTTGGATGCTTAGATGTCACAAGAACATTTACATAATCACGGCTTCTTATACAGTGATCAAAGCATGAAAGCAGGCAGTTAGTATCTGGTGGAAGATACATTCTTACAACATCTGCCTTCTTATTTGCAATATGGTCAAGGAAGCCTGGATCCTGATGTGTGAATCCATTATGATCCTGCTGCCATACATTTGATGAAAGAATAAGGTTAAGTGATGCTATAGACTGTCTCCATGGAAGCTGTGAACATACCTTTAACCACTTTGCATGCTGAGCAGCCATAGAATCCACTATTCTTATAAATGCTTCATAGCTTGCAAAAAATCCATGACGGCCTGTTAGAAGATATCCCTCTAACCATCCCTCACACATATGCTCTGAAAGCATTGAATCCATTACACGTCCATCTTTAGCAAGGAATTCATCATTATCCTTAAGTGCATTGTTCCAGTCTCTGTTTGTTTCTTCAAACACCTTTCCTAATCTGTTAGACATAGTTTCATCTGGTCCAAAGATTCGGAAATTCTTTGTTTCTTCATTTAGCTTAAAGATATCTCTTATAAAGCCTCCAAGCTCAATCATATCCTGGCCTTCCTTAGCTCCTGGGAATGGAACATCAACACCATAATCCCTGAAATCAGGAAGTCTTAAGTCTCTTAAAAGCTTACCGCCATTGGCATGTGGATTAGCACTTATTCTATGATCACCTTCTGGTGCAAGTGCTTTTAATTCAGGGATGAGTCTGCCATTTTCATCGAACAGTTCTTCTGGCTTATAGCTCTCTAACCATTCATTAAGCTGCTGTAAATGTTCTGGCTTATCCATCATTATTGGTACCTGATGTGCTCTGAAGGTTCCTTCTATTTCTTTACCATCAACAACCTTAGGACCTGTCCATCCCTTAGGAGTCCTAAGAACGATCATAGGCCAGAATGGACGCTCAGTTTTTCCATCTTGTCTTGCCTGTCTTTGTATTTCCTTTATCTCTTCAATAACAGTATCAACAGTCTCTGCCATCTTTTTATGCATAGTCATAGGATCATCGCCCTCAACGAAGTATGGCTTCCAGCCACATCCATGGAAGAAGCTCTCTATCTCGTCATGAGATATACGTGAGAATACTGTAGGGTTACTGATCTTATATCCATTAAGATGTAATATAGGAAGTACTGCACCATCCGTAACAGGATTAAGAAACTTATTAGAGTGCCATGCAGTTGCTAATGGACCTGTTTCAGCTTCTCCATCACCTACAATACATGTAGTGATAAGATCCGGATTATCGAATACTGAACCAAATGCGTGTGCTATTGAATATCCAAGCTCACCACCCTCATTGATAGAACCAGGTGTTTCAGGGGCAACGTGGCTTGAGATTCCTCCTGGAAATGAAAACTGCTTACAAAGTTTCTTAAGACCGGCCATATCCTGACTTACATTAGGATATACTTCGCTGTATGTTCCCTCAAGATAAGAGTTAGCTACAAAGAAGTTACCACCATGTCCAGGACCAGATATAAGAACCATATCAAGATCATATTTCTTAATAGCCCTGTTCATATGGCAATATACGAAATTCTGTCCAGGAACTGTTCCCCAATGTCCTACTATCTTTTTCTTAATATGCTCTGCCTTTAAAGGCTCTCTTAAAAGAGGGTTATCCAAAAGATACAACTGGGCTGCTGATAAATAGTTAGCTGCACGCCAATATGCATTCATCTTCTCAAGATATTCTTCTGTTATCGGCATCTTTTCAACACACATTTCATTATTCATCTTAATTCTGTACCTCCATTCTGCACATTATTGTACATACTGTTACTTTTTTATTATTTATATCATTTTGAAATCGCTTTTATAAATGTACTTTATAAAAGCAGTTTTATATTAGCACATTATGTTCAAATGTCAATACATAAAAAAATAAAATACAAACAAAATACAATTATATTTACTATATGTTTTTAAACAAAAGAAAAAATTTAAAAATATTACTTTACAAATATAAAATATAGTGTTATAGTAACAGCATGAAAAGCGCTTATCATTATATCTAAGAGAATTTATGTATTAACTCAATATGTATTATCATTACCTGTCAGGTATTTTGTTTCCCATTAACTTTATTTTTTTATAAGATCATTTTTTGTTTTATCATTTTATTTACTTTATATATCAAAAGGAGGTATTTTATATGCATGATATCATAGAACATTACGGAAAGGTTATAATTGCCCTTGCAGGAGTACTTGCAGCACTTCTTCTAACAGCTGCTGTCGTTACAACTATTTCAAACAAAACCAAAACAGCTGTCAGTGGAATCGAATATGAAACACAGATTCGCAATGCTTTTAACACGCCATAATATAATACAGCTATTAACCTGTTGTGATGTGATTTTGCAGCATTTTTAACAGATGTGCAGAACATTGTAGTAAAGATGAGGAGAATATGAACAGCTTAGACTTAAAAGAATTAATAGAAAAAAACAAAGATGAATTATTCAGCGAAATATCAGACGAAATAGATAATGAAAAAATAACTGATATTGAATGGGATGGCTATAATCTATGGATAACAGAGCTTGGCATCGGGAGCTACATATCAGGCAAGGAACTAAGCGACAAGTATGTTGAAAATATATCCATAAAGCTTGCTAACATTATGGGCGTACAGTTCAACCGCAGCCGCCCCATACTTGAAGCTAACACAGAGAACTTAAGAATATCTATATGGCATGAATCCAGATGTCAGAAAAAAAGTATGTCCATCAGAAAAATACCTGAATATCTAAGATTCGACCATATGACACTTATCGAATCCAGATACGCCCCTGAAAGCATAATAAATCTTCTTGAAAACAGTGTGTCTGCACATCTTAGTATTGTTGTCGGAGGCCAGCCTCATGCTGGTAAAACCGAACTTGTCAAATATCTCACGACCAAAATCCCACACAACGAAAAAGCCGGTGTATATGAAGACAATCAGGAAATCCACTATAGAAAAATCAATCCCAACAAAAAATGTGTAGAATTTTTCGTGGATGATAAGATCACTTACCCTGATATCATAAAAGCCGGGCTAAGACATAACATTGACTGGATCCTGCTATCGGAATCACGTGGTCCTGAGGTTGCACATCTTCTAAACAGTTTATCAACCGGCTCATATTGTATGACTACTATGCATCTTGATGATGTACGTGATACACCTGACCGTATGTATAACATGCTTGGAAGCAGCAACATAAACGAAAGATTCATAAACAGCATATATAAATACATCGATCTAGTCATTCTTATCGAATGTGATAAACATGAAAAAAGACGTATAAAACAGGTAGGCTTTTTATCACGTGAAAACGGAAACAACCAATGTACAGTAATATATGAGGATGGCTCTTTCACAGATGAAAAAATACCGGAAACTATTATAAACAAATTCAGTAAAAAGGGGATTATGAATATATATGAAAAAGTTAATTAAATACTTTTCCTTAACTTCTATATCAGGTGATATATCTGAATATGGATATAGCTTTTCACTACGTAAATACATCATCTCAATAATAGGTGTAACTGGCTGTATTACATTGGTTGGTCTTATTTTCAAGCTGAAGCTTAAATATATACTATGCATAATAATATGCAGTCTTCTTATTCTTCCTCTTCTTATAAGAAAAAAGTACCACAATAATCATAGAATGAAAGAATTCTCAGATGTTGATATTTATCTTCATCAGATGGTTTATTCTTTTATACGAACTCCCAAAATACACACTGCACTATCAGATACTTATGCTATTGCTGATGGTCATTTAAAAGCACTGCTTAAAGAAGCACTTGACGAACTTGAATATGGTATGGGAGATAATGTATATTATGAAGCTCTTGAAATAATCGAAAAAAACTATAACTGCAGCCGTGTACGTACACTGCACCATTTCCTGATAAATATTGAAACTAAAGGTGGCAGATATAAAAACGCCCTGCAGGTGCTTCTTAAAGACTTTGACAGATGGGTGAAAAATATATATCAATACGAATATGAATTAAAAATAATCAAACGCGATACAACTGCCGGCATATTTATAAGCATCGGACTTTCATTAATAACCATGCTTATGTGCAGCATTCTTAACAAGTATAATACAGGCTCCGTCAGTATAACCAATAACTATATCTTCCAGCTTAGCTCTACTGTCTTTTTACTGCTCTGCATCTTCTTCTACGCATATACACAGACCAATTATGGCAGCAGCCTGCTAAACGACTCCGACAAGGAAAAGCAATCTGTCCGTAACTATAAGCTTGCTTATAAGACTAGTATTTCATCTGTTATTCTGCACGTATTACCGATGATCATCATACTTATAGCTATTCTTATATTTATGATAATAAAGAAAAAATATCTGATAACAGCTTATATTTCACTCGCTGTTTTAGCCATTCTCTCATACCCTTTTATAAACAAAAGAAGAGCTAAAAAACAGGTTATAAACAATCTCAGGAGCTGCTTTTCTGACTGGTTAAGAAACGTAGCCATTAACCTTGAAAACAAACCACTTATTGCTTCAATCGAGGATACCTATGATGATTGCCCTTATCTTATCAGGCTGTCACTTGATAATTTCATACGCGATATAGAAGCTGATCCATCAGACATAAAACCATACTATGAATTTCTTTCCGAATACAAACAGACCGATATAATGGCAACAATAAGAACTCTTTACTCTGTATCTGAGCTTGATGAAAAAGGTATTGATGAAACAATAAACACTCTTATACAGCGCAATAACGATCTAATCAACAAACAGACTGAGCTTAGCTATAAAGACAAAGAAAGCATATTAAAATTCATGGAATACATACCTGTATTTTTTATGGCTATGAAAATGTCTGTAGACATGATGTTAATCATAACCCTGTATCTTTAATCACACAAAAATCATTTAAAGGAGTACTTATGGATATTATTATTGAAAAGCTTGGCGAAATTGGTGTCGCCATCATATTTATGCTGCCTGCCATAGGCACATTTTCAGAATTATTATATAAAACTATGACTTAAAGGAGGATGCTGTTTTATGGAATTTATTATAAAAGAATATGGCGGAATCATAATACTGCTTATCTGTTTTAGTATAGCTATTGGCTTTATATCAGCTTTCCTTACAAAATGTGAATCGATTGAAAACACACTGCTTAATGTTTTGTTTTACCACTGACATCATAATATTCAGGGCAAAGCTTATCTGATTTTCATGGTCCTGAATAATAATACATCTAAGAAAGGATTATCCAGTTTAATATGAAATCAATTATTGAAAGCTCTGTCTATCTTGTCATAATGGCTCTTATCTGCATAATCTCACTTGATTTTATATTTATCAATAAAAGTATATGCAAGGGTCAGGAATTACAGCAATATATAAAAGATACAATAACTATACATGCCAACAGCTCTCCCTCCCATGATATTGACAACCTGACTTACCATAAGATAAACAATCTCGCTATGCAGTATAACAGCTCTATAGACTTAGAATACTTTGATACAGTTAATAATTACGACTACTATAATGTTACTATTATGTATCCTGTTAAATCCGGCATATTTAATATAGAAAAAATGTGCTCCTTTAGTTCAATAGTATCAGTTATTAAAGAAACGGGGTGAACTTATGCGCATTGCAATCAGCAGCAGCTGCTTAACCATTATAATATTACTCGTAATTATGATTCACTGTTCAATCATCAATAAAAACTATCGTGACATGGAAATAAACCAGAATATCAATGATGCCTTTGATTATGCCGTAAAAAAGACAACGTCGTCTTATAATTCTGGTCTATCTGGTTTTACATCCACTGTAAATAATAGCGAATCTATGCTGCATGATATGATGCTTATATTTAACGAAGCCTTTAAAAAAAGCATCAATTCTGATGGAACTTTTACTATTTCTGTTTTATATGCTGACACAGATAATATGCTTATAGACATACTTATTACAGAAGAATACAGCTATGGATTTATGAATCAGAAGGGAAAAACAAGCTGTGAACGTACTATAAGATTTAAAAATTGACATAACCAATGTTTTTATCTATAATTTTTACATATTTTTAACATTCAATAAATAATAGAAAGGATTGCTTATATGGAAATTCAGATATTACACTGGTTTGAATCTCTTCATAACCCGATAACAGACCCTATAATGTACTTTATAACAACTCTTGGTAATGGAGGGATATTTTGGATAATATTAGCTGCTGCTATGCTTATTATATTGCCAAAACGATATAAAAAGGTTGGTCTGTCAATGGCAATAGCCCTTATTCTTTCACTCATCTTCTGCAATGGTATTATGAAGCATATGTGGGCAAGACCTCGTGCGTTCTGGGTTGAAGGCCAGAATTTTGTAATCAGTAACAATTTTGAAAATCTTTATGGAATATTTCAGACAATACATGATTATTCATTTCCTTCTGGTCACTCCTCTGCATCATTTGCAGCTGCAACAGCTATATTCATGTGGCAGAAAAAAGAAGGAACTGCAGCACTTGTTCTTGCTGCATTAATAGCTGTATCAAGACTATATTTAACTGTACACTATCCTACAGATGTATTAGCAGGAACTGTAACAGGCATTATATATGGCATAGCTGCTTACTATATCACAAAACTTCTTATGAAAAAAATACCAGCTATGAATAAGATATTTAATATATAGAATTATATTTTAATGAAGCCGGGGGCAAAAACCCCCGGCTTGCTTTTATACACACGGATTGTTCTTATGTTACGCACTCCCACAATCCCGGTATCATTTTAATTCTTTGTAAGCTCTGTTTCGCCAGAAGCACTTGTAAGTGTAAGCTTTTTACCTTTATTAGATAACTTGTATGTATAATCTTCTGTCTGTGTTCCATCAAGAACAGTCTTATTGATTGTAAGCTTCTCACCATCAACTGAATAACTTATATTTAACTGGATACCACTTATAGACATTACACCTGTTCCATCCTCATTAAAAGTAAAAGCTATCTCATAGCCTCCGTTACTGCCTGTCCAGCTTCCTGTAAGCTCTGAATTTTTGCTTTTTTTACATGCCACAAAGGACAACATAAGCATAATTGCAGTAACGCATATTATAATTCTTTTCATTTTCTTCATATATTTATTCTCCGTTCTGTAATCTGTTTTATTGTTCTGACAGCATAGTAACTATCCTGTCAAAGTTCATAGCATGTGATGCCTTTATAAGAATGCTGTCACCATTTTTTATAATACTGCCGGCTTCTTTTTCAAAATCATCTATAGTTTCATAGCTGTGTATATCACACTCATATGCTTCATAATGTGTTTCCTTGTAATCAACCGCTCCCATAGCTATATGCTTTGCAAGCTCACCTATAGTTATTAACACATCTATATTCCTTGTTCCTATATACTGCCCTACATCATAATGAAGATTTTTTTCATCACTTCCAAGCTCGAACATGCTGCCTAATATACATACCTTTCTTCCAAGTGCCATATTAACTACATCAACCGATGCTTTCATTGAAACAGGGTTAGCATTATAGCAATCATCTATGATTGTATATTTATCTGTTTTTATTATATTGTTTCTTCCTGCTATAGTTTTTAGTTTAGAGATTCCTGTCTGTATCTGGACACTGGTGAGTCCTGACTGTGCACCTACGCAGGCTGCTGCCAGTGCGTTATATACCATATGATATCCAGGTACTGGAACTGTCACTTCAAATGCTTTGCTTGTATCATCACAGCTAAGACCATTGATAACAAAGCTTGTTCCATCTAACCCAAGATTCTTAATATCACTCGCATAAACACCATCCTTGTAGCTGATTCCGAATCTTACCGGTTTTTTTCCATTTACCTCATCAACTGTTATAAGCTTGTCATCATCACCATTAAGTATGGCAATACCATCTGGTTTAAGATGTTTAAACATCTCTGTTTTTGCCTTCAGTATTCCATCTCTTGTCTTAAGATTCTCAAGATGACACAAACCTATATTAGTTATAACACCTATATCAGGCTGTGCAATCTCTGATAGTCTTTCCATCTCACCAAAATCACTTATTCCCATCTCAAGAACTGCTATTTCATCATCATCTCTTAATCTGAATACGGTAAGTGGAAGCCCTATTTCGTTGTTAAAGTTTCCCTCTGTCTTTAAAACCTTATATTTTTCTTCAAGAACATAGCTTATTGTTTCTTTCGTACTTGTTTTGCCAACGCTTCCTGTTATGCCAACAACTTTGATATCAAGATTATTTCTGTACAATAACGCCAGATCCTTCAATGCCTGAAGACTTGACTTTACCCTGATATATGAATTCTTCTGTCCCGGAAGTTCTTTTTCTGATATAACACAGAGAGCTCCTGCTTCAAAACAGCCATCAATATACTTGTGTCCGTCTGTTCTTTCTCCACATATCGCAATAAACAGGCTTCCTTTAGTAACCTTTCTGCTATCAGTTGTTATATCAGAAACTTCTTTTTCAAGATTAGCTTCATTTCCATAATATACGCCATTACAGGCTTCTGTCATGGCTCTTAACGTCATTCCACGCATATTCGTTCTCCATATTTTTATTCATATCTTTTAAGCGATATCTCTATTATCTTTTCAGTTAATTCATCATATGAAATACCAGCTGCCTGTGCCTCCTGTGGTAAAAGACTTGTAGCTGTCATACCAGGAAGAGTGTTAATCTCAAGGCAGTATATGCTGCCATCTTCTGTAAGCAGCTGATCAACTCTTGCATATGTAGTTACCCCGGCAGATTCACATGCTTTTTCTGCCCATCTCTGCATTTTTTCTGATATCTCCTTAGGAAGGTCCGCTGGACATGTCTCTTTAGTTGCTCCTGCCTTATACTTGTTTTTATAATCATAGAAGCCTTCTAAAGGCTCTATCTCTATAACTGGAAGTGCTTTTCCATCAAGTACACCTACAGAGAATTCCCTGCCCTTTATATATTCCTCCACAAGTATATTATCCTCATACGAAAATGCTTCTGTTAAAGCACTCTTGAATTCAGATTCATTGGAAACAATAGATACACCTACACTTGAACCACCACAACATGGCTTAACAACACAAGGATAAGGAACGTATTCTATCTTATGTCCCTTCTTAAGTGCCACTCCCTTAGGCATAGGAATACCATCTGGAACAAGTACTTTCTTTGTAAGCTCCTTACTCATTGATATAGCACTGCTTATATAGTCTGTACCTGTATACTTTATTCCCATAAGCTCAAACACTGCCTGAATCTTACCATCTTCACCATTGCTTCCATGAAGTCCCATGAATACAATATCAGCCTTCAAACAGAGTGCTAACACATTATCACCAAAGAAGCCCTTGCCGCTCTTTTTTCTATCTGCAAGCTCATCATCAACAAGAATATCTTTTTTCTTCATATCAGCTGCTATCTTTTCAAGATCATTGCCGTTATCATTAAAAAATGTCTCTGCCGCCTTGTCTTCTATTCCAAAAAATACATCTATAATATTAGCATTATGACCATTTCTTCTAAGTGACTCACATACCTTAACACTTGTCATAATAGAAATGTCTCTTTCTGTACTTGTACCTCCGGCTAATACTACTATATTCATAATTGACCTCCATCATCATACCTATGTGATTATTTAATTTCTCTTGTTACCGCGTAAATAATATCACTTATTAACAACTTATGCAATCAGTATTATATTTAGTCTAACTTTTTCATATACTTTTCCACAATATCCACATAGTTATGTACATTTTAAGTGAATTGCAAATTTTATTGAATATTTTTTATTTTTACGCATATATTATGTTAATTGTCAGATAATTATGTTATTCAAAACAACTATTTTACTATATTATCTGAATAGTTTATTATTTTTTATTATTGTCTTAATCTAAGGCCTTCATATTTTGTATGTGCCATCAGACATTTTCTAAGTGAATTATATCTGTCTGTTATGTCTCCCTCTGGAACAGCCACCTCTATTGACTCTGCCATGATATCTATAAGTCCATCATTAAGTTCTCCCCTCATTGATGTGAGAATATCAAGCTTCTCTTTATAATCATACGCATCAAGGAATCTTATAAGCTTGCTGTCCTGCTCTGATTCTTCTGATTTCTCTGATTCTTCCGATTCTTCTAATTCTTCTGATTTCTCTGATTCCATATTCTGATTGTTCTCTTCATAATCAGATTCTAGTGATTTACCTGTCTTTATATCAATAAGCTCGAATCTGTATTTTTGTACCACATCAGGATATTTTATATGATCAACTTCACTAAGAAACATATCATATGGTCTTACATACATCTCATAGCTACCATAAAGTCCCTGATATATAACCATCTTTTCCTTAGTTTCAGAATGTATTGCTGTTCCTTTAACCTGATATAATTTATCTTTAAAATGTCTGTAAAATCCACCAATGACTAATTGTCTTGCCATAATAAACCTCCATTCTTGCGCAGCTTCTTTGCGCATCTCAAGTTTATGCATAGTATACCATATTCTATGTCATACTCTCAATGAACTATGTGTGAAATAATTTATCTGAAATATCTATAAAATATTCACCAAATAATTTATCTGATGAAACAACTTATCAATGATTTATATAAATAATAAAACCATGCATTTATATGTTTTATGGGTTATAATACATCTAAAATACCAGATACATTTTAACTTGAGATGCGCAAAGAAGCAGCGCAAGAATGGAGGATTACGTATGAAAAAAGTTGATTTACATGTTCATTCAACATATTCTGATGGAACCAACACTCCTAAAGAACTTATTAAACTTGCAGAGAATGAAGGCTTAAGTGCTATTGCACTTACTGACCACGATACTCTTGATGGTATACCCGATGCCCTTGATGCGGCTAAAAACAGCTCTGTCGAATTAATTCCGGGTGTTGAGCTAAGCACTAACTTTAATAACACCGAGGTTCATATTGTCGGACTATTTTTAGATCATAACAACAAACAGATTAATGATTATCTTATATACCAGCGCCAGTCCAGAATTGACAGAAATATCCAGATGTGCCAGAAATTCTGTGATATCGGTATTAACATCACTTATGATAAAATGTGTGAGCTTTATCCTGATGCTGTTATTACAAGAGCTCATTTTGCTGATTATCTTGTAAAAAACAAATATACAGGTGATAGAAATGAAGCCTTTGACAGGTATTTATCACCTGGAAAGCCCTGTTTTGTAAACAGGCACAAGGTTGACCCAGAAGAAGCAATAGCTGTGATACATAAAGCTCATGGTGCTGCCATACTGGCACATCCTGTTTTATATCACTTAGGAAAAGACCAGATGAATGCATTGCTTGAACATGTATGCAGTGCTGGCATTGACGGAATAGAGGCCATATATTCAACATACAAGCCGGCAGATGAACGCTATATAAGAAAAATAGCCACTGAACATAAGCTTCTTATATCAGGCGGCTCTGATTATCATGGTGCTAACAAACCAAACATCAAGTTAGGACGTGGTCTTGGACATCTTTTCGTACCTTATGAAGTACTTGAAAAGCTTTCTGAAAAAGCTTCTGAATATTAACAGCCATATAAGCAGGATCCTTATTTTCAGGTTGCAGACAAACGCCTAGCGTTCGTCTACAACCTGGAAGATGTAAAACTTAAGATACAGTGATTCATCAGCCGCCCATAATATAGGATGGTCAGGAGACTGTGTTCTGTATTCTATCTGTCTTAGTCTTTTATGTACATTTCTTGCTGCTTCACCGATAGTCTTGGTAAATAGCTCTGGATCCATAAAATGTGAGCATGAGCATGTTGCAAGAAATCCTCCGTCTTTAACAAGCTTCATACCTCGAAGATTAATCTCCCTGTAACCCTTAACTGCATTCTTAATAGAATTTCTTGACTTGGTAAACGCTGGTGGGTCTAATATAACAACATCAAACTTTTCGCCCTTTTTCTCAAGCTCTGGTAAAAGATCAAACACATCTGCACACTGGAAATGAACTATATTCTCAAGTCCATTAAGCTTCGCATTCTCTCTTGCCTGACTTACTGCAAGCTCTGATGCATCCACTCCAAGAACGCTTGTGGCACCTGATATTCCTGCATTAAGCGCAAAGGAACCCGTATGTGTAAAACAGTCAAGCACTTTAGCACCCTTACAGAGATGTCCAATAGCCCTTCTGTTATATTTCTGGTCAAGAAAAAAGCCTGTCTTTTGTCCATCCTGTACATCAACATAATATTTCACACCATTCTCGGCTATCTCTACCTTTGTATCGAATTCTTCTCCTATGAAGCCCTTGAATCTATCCATTCCTTCAAGAAGTCTTACTTTGGCATCGCTTCTTTCGTATACGCCACGGACAGTCATACCATTTTCAGCTAAAACCATCTTTAGTTTATCAACTATCAAAGGCTTAAGTCTGTCTATACCAAGTGCTAAAGATTCTACTACAAGCACATCTGAAAACTTATCTATAACTATACCTGGCAGAAAATCTGCCTCACCAAATATAAGTCTGCATGAAGATGTATCAACTGTTTTAAGACGATATTCTACTGCTGCCCTTACCCTCTGTTCTATAAATGCTTCATCTATATTTCTTTCATGTCTTGATAACATTCTTACTGTTATTTTAGACTTTCTGTTAACAAAACCTATCCCCATAAAATATCCATCAAAATCATGAAGCTCTATAAGTCCTCCATCTATGACACCACTGGAATATGTATCAATTTCGTTATCATATATCCACATACCACCGGCCTTAAGTTCACGTCCGCCACCTTTTTTTAGTGTTACTTCTCCTGTTACTTTAAACAAATCTTCCATGTATATAAACCTCTCTTATCTATTATGATTTTATCATTATTTATACTTTATTATGACTTTCTTTCAAGCTTTATTCTATGCTTATTTTTCTTAATTAAACCATACACTATATATTTAGATTTTTTAATTTTTCGTTCACGCACATTATATATTTTTTTTGATATTTTGTCATTATAATTGTATGATAAATGAGTCAAGATTTACTTTTGACATTCACATCATTATATTAGTTTAAATCATTAAAATATTAAGTGTATACATTTTTATGACTCATTTTTCCCAACCATATAAAACATAAACACGCCTCCTACTGCTATTATGAGTGCCAGCAGCTTAAGCCATGAAAACTCAGCCTTTTTACTACCAAACAGTCCAAAAAGCTCTATTAAATAAGCCACTATTACCTGTGCCACTACTATTGTTATTTCTGCTTTGGCTATTCCAAGCTCTGATACGCTCTTTACAACTGTAAATGTAATAAATGCACCTATAACACCACCCAACAGTGACACCTTGTTATCAACTCTTAATACCCCACTAACCTCAGGTCTTCCATTAAAAAGCCACATAATAAGACATGTTGCAAGTGCTGTCAGCTGTACAAAGCCAGCTGCCACCCATATACTGCTGCTTTTCGTAACATTTGTGTTAAATATTCCCTGAATACTCATAAGAGCTCCAGATACAATAGCAATAATAAATCCTGCCATCTAACCAACCTCCATAATTAGTTTAACCACTAATTAATATTAGTTAAATAGCAGGAATTATACCTGTTTTATATATGTTTTTATAACTTTTACAGCTCTTATAACTATAAAGTCCTTATCTTATAGATGTAAGAAAACTCTCTACACCTTTATGGAACTCATTGTACGCATCATCAATACTCTTTCCATCCCATATCTGATGAATAAGTATTTCATATCTTGTATATATATTCTGTACTCCTACATATTTAGCTTTAACTATGCTATCAGAATATATATCATGCAGCATATTATAATCTGTGTTATCTGCTTTTCTACCTTTTTTAATAAGGTCTGCACGTGCGCTCACATGACCGCTGAGCGCCTGCATATCCGCTGCATAATCATATGATATTGCTCTGGCAACTGTCTTTGCAACTGAAATATCAGATGTATATGGATTGACAACAGCAAGCGTCGTTATAGACATAGGCACTGATTCAAGACCCTCTGAAAGATAAGGAACCGGTATAATGCCATATGTCACACCAGAATCATCAATCTTTTTTAAATCACTTGTATTTACTATCGTATACAGCAGTTTATTCTGTGTAAACTCATCAAGACATGAATCGTGTGTTGACTCATTTCTGTCTATTCCAAATGTGTTTTTTAATGAAGCATATTCCTTAAGTGCTCTCTTAAAATTTAGCTCATCTATCGTAAATATATCAGCATTCTCTGATACATCTCCACCTATATCCATATAGCGTCCAACGTATGGATAATTAATAAGCATATCAGATGCATCAAAATCAAATACCTTCGTTATATTCTGGTTTTCTTCTGTAACCTGGTAATTATCACTTATCTGTTTTATCTCATCATATGAATCAACAGCTGAAGCGTATTTTTTATTATATACCATAACCGGCATATCAAAGCTTACAGGATAACCATATAACTTTCCTTTATATGATGCTGATTTAATAGCAGCTTTTCCATATATCTTTTCATTATATATATCACCATATGAATCATTTTCAAGCATAAGTCCAAGAAGATATGCCTTATCACTGTTCTCTGCAGACATAAGATATACATCTGGTGCATTATTGTTTCTTACAGTTTCAGTATATAATGTGTCTATTATATCCTGTGCTTCTATATACACAGGATTAACCGTAATAAGGTTATTAGCAGCTTTAAGCCCTGATGCAACGGTATTAAGGTATCTTTCATAATCTTTATTATCATACCAGACATTAATCGTTACAGGTGTTTCTATATCAAGTTTTCTTGCTTCCTCATCCCTGTCAGTCCCGCCACATGCCGTTACTGATATAAGCATAACACATACCATGGTGACTGATATAAGTCTTTTAATTATCTTCATAATCTTTCCAACCTTTTCATATACTTAAGGAACACTCAACCAGATAATCCACCATTGACCATACGATGTTTTTATTAATGCTTTAGAATGACTTCTTTAATTTATCTATCATCTCGTCAACATCATTCTTAGTTATCACAAGTGGTGGAACCATTCTGATTACATTAGTTCCTGCTGAGAAAAGAATAAGTCCGTTATCTAATGCCCTGGCTATAACATCCTTAGGACTGATTGAAAGTTCAAGTCCCTGCATAAGTCCTAGTCCTCTTCTTTCAACTATAAAATCATAGTCCTTCACAAGCTCATCAAGCTTCTTTTCCAGATAAGCCGATACTTCCTTAACATTAGCAAGTATATTCTGTTTCTCAAACAACTCAAATACTTTCGTAGCTGCAGCACATGCAAGTGGGTTTCCTCCATATGTTGTACCATGGTCACCTGGAACTAATGCCTTTGCCACCTCTTCTGTAGCAAGGAAAGCTCCTACAGGCACACCACAGCCTAAAGCCTTAGCAACTGTAAGAATATCTGGCTTTACACCATACTGCTGGAATGCAAACATAGTACCTGTTCTTCCCATACCACACTGTATTTCGTCAAGTATAAGAAGAATACCCTTCTCATCACAGAGCTTTCTTACACCCTGTATGAACTCATTAGTTGCTGGATATATTCCACCTTCACCCTGTACTGTCTCAAATATAATAGCACAAGTTTTGTCATTTACCAACTGTTTAACGCTTTCAAGATCATTATAATTTGCAAATTTTATTCCTGGTATCATAGGACCAAATGCTTCCTGGTAATGTTTATTACCTGTAACAGCAAGTGCTCCCATACTTCTTCCATGAAATGAATGATGCATTGCAATGATTTCAGAATCTGTTCTTCCTGTCTTTAAATAAGCATACTTCTTAGCAAGCTTTATAGCACCTTCTATAGATTCTGTACCACTATTTGTAAAAAATACCCTGTCCATGCCAGATGCCTTAGTTATAGCCTGTGCAGCGCTGACAGCTGGTTCGTTATAAAAATAGTTTGATGTATGAATAAGCTTATCTATCTGTGACTTAAGTGCATCGTTATATTCTTTATTGTTATAACCAAGTGCGAATACAGCAATACCTGCACCAAAATCAAGATACTCTTTTCCATCAGTATCATATAACCTTACTCCATCACCTTTATCAAGTACAATCTGATATCTGTTGTATGTATGAATCAGTTTTTCTTCAGCTGTTTCTATAATCTGTTTAGTTTCCATATACTTTTCCTTTCCTGATATACGATAAAAAAGAATAAAACCATATGCTCTTTTTTATCATACATTTTATGATGTTTTATGATGTTAGAATCATTCTGCTTTCTTAAATCTTACGATATTACAGATTAGTTTCAAAAAACTTCTCTGCTCCTTCTGAAAGAATAGCTGTACCAACACCCTTGTTAGTAAATATTTCAAGAAGAAGGCAATGTGGGATACGTCCATCAAGAATATGTACCCTTGAAACACCATGCTCGATAGCATCTATGCAGTTATTAAGCTTTGGAAGCATACCACCGCCTATTGTACCACCTGCTAAAAGCTTTCTTGCCTCTGTTGTAGAAAGCTCTGATATAAGGCTTGATTTATCGTTATAATCTCTGTACACACCCTCTATATCTGTTAAGAATGCAAGCTTCTCAGCATTAACTGCCCTTGCTATGGCACATGCCGCATCATCCGCATTGATATTATATGAATGGAAATCATCATCATATCCTATAGGACATATAACTGGAATAAAGTCATCCTTAAGAAGTGAATGTATAAGAGTTGTGTCAACATCCTTTACTTCACCGACATATCCTATGTCCTCACCCTTTGAATATTTCTTTTCTACCTTAAGCATTCCACCATCTTTACCAGATACACCACATGCCTTTACACCAAGCTCCTCTATAAGCGATACAAGACTCTTGTTAACTCTGTTAAGAACCATCTCTGCTATTTCCATAGTTGGCTCGTCTGTTACTCTTAAGCCATTCTTGAATTCTGGTGTCATGCCTGACTTTTCAACCCACTTACTGATTTCCTTGCCACCACCATGAACGATAATAGGCTTGAAACCTACAAGCTTTAAAAGAACTACGTCCTGAATAACCTTTCTTTTAAGTTCTTCATCAACCATGGCGCTTCCACCATACTTTACAACAATAATCTTTCTGCTGAACTTCTGTATATAAGGAAGAGCCTCAACTAATACCTGTGCTTTTTTTAACTCTTCTTCCATATCTATTGTACTCATTTTTAACTCCTTCAATTAAAAAATATTAATTACCGTTATGAGCGATAATCTGCATTTATCTTTATATAATCAAATGTAAGGTCGCAGCCCCATGCCGTAGCCTCTGCGCTGCCCTGCTTTATATCTGCTATAGCAGTTACAGGATTCTGTGAAAGTATTTCTGTTGCTTTCTCCTCACTGTAATCAGTAGCAGTTCCGTCCTTTACTATCTGAAGCTTTCCAGCTGAACTTTCAAAGAATATATCAACCTTTTCTGGTTCGAAATCAACGCCTGAATAACCCATAGCACAAAGAATTCTTCCCCAGTTAGCATCGTGTCCGAATATTGCAGCCTTAGTAAGGTTAGATGTAACTATTGACTTTGCAAGAATCTTAGCCTGTTCCTTATCTTTAGCCCCCTTTACCTGTACCTCAAAAAGACATGTACAACCTTCTCCATCACCTGCAATCATCTTAGAAAGCTCTGTAAGAACATAGCTTAAAGCCTCATAGAAGGTATCATAATCTTTACATCCTTCTGTAATCTTCTCGTTACCAGCCTCTCCATTGGCAAGAACTAAAACTGTATCGTTTGTTGATGTATCTCCATCAACTGATATCATATTAAATGAATCCTCAACTATATCACTTGTCATCTTCTGAAGTGTCTTTTTATCAATAACAGCATCGGATGTTATAAAGCAGAGCATAGTTGCCATATGTGGATGTATCATGCCTGCACCCTTACACATACCACCAACTGTTACTGTCTTTCCACCTATTTCTATGGTACATGCAACCTGCTTGTTTCTTGTATCCGTAGTCATAATTGCCTCTGCTGCAAGTGTACCTGCTTCTTTAGTTGAATCAAGCAGCTCTGGAAGGGCTTTAATACCTGCACACATTTTATCCATAGGAAGCTGCATACCTATAACTCCTGTTGAACCTAAAAGTACTGACTTAGCTGGTACTCCAAGTACTTCTCCTGCTGTCTCTGCTTCAAGTGCGCAGGCTTCATCACCCTCTGTACCTGTGCAGGCATTGGCAACACCGCTGTTAACAACTATTGCATGTGCCCCCTCTTCACTGTATACAATGCTCTTGTCCCACTTTACAGGTGCTGCAAACACTCTGTTAAGTGTAAATGTTCCAGCTGTTATACATGGCTTTTCTGAAAATACCATTGCCATATCCTTCTTACCATTCTTATACTTGATACCTGCTGCCATGCCTGCTGCCTTAAAGCCCTTAGCTGCTGTAACTCCACCTTCGATAATTTCCATAATCACAACCTCCGAATTTCAATATGTATTATTAATATTGCTTTGCATTTCCGTAATTTTTCTAAAGTCGCTTTTGCAACTTGTATACATCGGATTGCCTTTGCAATTCGATGTATTATTATGGGAACATAGGTGCCATTTTAAGCCCCTCATTCTCTTCAAAGCCAAATAACAGATTCATGTTCTGTACTGCCTGTCCTGCTGCACCCTTTACAAGATTATCAAGTGCACCCATAGCTATGATTCTGTTTGTTCTTGGTTCAAGCTTGAATCCTACATCAACAAAGTTGCTTCCCTCAACCCATCTTGTTTCAGGGCATACATCCTTAGGAAGAACTCTTACAAAATATTCCTTATCATAATACTTATCATAGGCTGCCTTCACATCTTCATAAGATACATCCTTTGCAAGATTGGCATATGACGTAACAAGTATTCCTCTATTCATAGGAACCAGATGTGGTGTAAATATAAGCTTAAGGTCATCTCTTCCACATGCATATCCAAGCTGTTCTTCTATCTCAGGCGTATGTCTGTGTGTTCCAACTCCATAAGCCTTCATGCTTTCGTTTACTTCACAGAAAAGATTTGCTACCTTTGCACCTCTTCCTGCACCAGATGTACCACTCTTGGCATCTATTATAATAGTATCCGGATTGATTATTCCTTCTTTTACAAGTGGATATAATGTAAGGATTGATGTTGTTGTATAACAGCCTGGATTAGCTATGATTCTTGTATCCTTATTCACCTTATCCCTGTTAATTTCGCATAATCCGTAAACCGCTTCATCAATATACTGTGGAGCTTTATGCTCTAACTTATACCACTTCTCATATATATCAACATCCTTTAATCTGAAGTCCGCACTAAGGTCGATTATTTTTACCTTTGAAAGAATCTCATCATTAACAAGAGATGCACATAAGCCCTGAGGAGTAGCTGTAAATATAACATCTACTTCATTAGCAAGCTGATCCATATTGTCATCCATACATTTTGCATCAACAAGCTTAAACATATTTCTATATACATCTGAATAATTCTGGTCAATATAGCTTCTTGAACCCAGCCATACAATCTCAACATCTTTGTGTCCTAAAAGAATTCTTACTAATTCGTTACCTGCGTATCCGGTAGCACCGATAATTCCAACCTTAACCATACGTCCTCCATCTGAATGTGTAATTATTCATTCGTGTGAATATTTTCATCAGTAATCCACATATAAAAATGAATTAACAAAAATGATAAGTTCCATTATAGCAACTTTTTTCCTTATGTAAAGAGTTTATTAGATATGTTTTTATATTTATGCATAATCAATGCATAAAATTGCATAATATTCATTTTTTGCTATTGCATTTTCACCATAAGTAGTTTATTATAATTGGCAGAGTTTATAAATATCTATGGAGGTACTTTTTAATGAAAGAGAAAGTTGTTTTAGCCTATTCAGGCGGACTTGATACTACTGCCATCATCCCTTGGTTAAAAGAAACATTTGATTACGATGTTATCTGTGTCTGCGCAGACTGTGGACAGGAAGAAGAATTAGATGGCCTTGAAGAAAGAGCATTATCATGTGGCGCTGCAAAGTTATACATAGAAGATGTTACAGATGAATTCTGCGATAACTATGTTGTTCCTTGTGTACAGGCTCATGCGGTATATGAAAACAAGTATTTACTTGGAACTTCTATGGCAAGACCTGTTATAGCAAAAAGACTTGTTGAAATAGCACGTAAAGAAGGCGCTGTTGCTATATGCCATGGTGCTACTGGCAAGGGTAACGACCAGATCAGATTCGAGCTTACTATCAAAGCTTTAGCTCCAGATATCAAGATCATCGCACCTTGGAGAGATTCAAGATGGACTCTTCAGTCACGTGAAGATGAGATTGAATACTGCAGACAGCATGGTATTCATCTTCCATTCAGCCCTGACTCAAGCTACAGCCGTGACCGTAACATATGGCATATCAGCCACGAAGGTCTTGAGCTTGAAGATCCTGCTAACGAGCCTAACTACAAGCACCTTCTTGTTCTTGGATGCTCACCAGAGGATGCTCCTGATGAAGGCGAATATGTTACTATGACATTTGAAAAGGGTGTGCCTACATCTGTTAATGGTAAGAAGATGAAGGTTTCTGACATCATCAGAGAACTCAACAGACTTGGTGGAAAGCATGGTATCGGTATTATCGACATCGTAGAAAACAGAGTTGTTGGCATGAAATCACGTGGTGTGTATGAAACACCTGGTGGAACTATTCTTTATGAAGCTCACCAGCAGCTTGAGGAACTCATACTTGACAGAGATACAACAACAGAAAAGATAAATGTTGCTAACAAGTTTGCACAGGTTATATACGAAGGAAAGTGGGAAACACCTCTTCGTGAAGCTCTTCAGGCATTCATCGAAAAGACTCAGGAATATGTAACTGGTGAAGTTAAGTTCAAGCTCTACAAGGGCAACATCATCAAAGCCGGAACAACATCTCCATATTCATTATATAACGAATCTATCGCTTCATTCACAACTGGAGACCTTTATGACCACCATGATGCTGATGGTTTCATCAACCTCTTTGGTCTTTCACTTAAGGTAAGAGCTATGAAGAAGCTTGAGAACGAAAAGAAGAATAACAAATAATACTTTAAAAAATATTATATAACAAGTATTATAAAACAAAATCAGGAGCTGCCACATATATATGTAGCAGCTCCATTTTTCATCTTTTATAATGTTTTATGAGTTTTTATAAGCTCTTATAAACTCTAATAAACTCTTATCAAACATTAATCTCAGATATTTCTATATTCTTTTTCTCCTGTTTTTCACAACCATTCCATATATCAAAGTAATAACATAAGAAGCTGCTGCCAGTATACACATAACACCCATAACCCTATAAGCAATCTGAGTATCTATAAACACAGTTCTTCCTAGATATCTGTTACTTACAGCCGCCATACATCTGTTTCCAATTATATTTGCAATAAAAATATATATACCACCTGTTATGACAAATATACATGGGAGTGTGTACCTTACAACCCTGACAGGATTAAATGCAATGATAACAATCAATAATGTGATATATATTAAAAGCATCAATATCTTAAACACAACAGACGTTATTATTCCATATACCTTTATAAGCGGCTGCAGACGATAAGATATATCACCATATATACCACTGGCATAATTATTTATAGCCTCATTTGCAGCATTTTTACTATAGCTAAGAGCTGCCCTGACTATTGTTTCCTGTATATTTCCCATATTGATATTAGATGCTATTTTGTTATATGTCATATCCATAAGCTCATCCAGCTCTGCATCTATATTAATCTCTATATCATCAAAGGATTTTTCTTTAAGCATCCCGTCAACCATAGCCGTTGTATATTTCTGTGCTATTCTGTCTACTATCTTAGAATCCTCTATACTTGTCTGAATTCTGGATAACGCCTCCATATTATCCCCAAGTGAATCAAAAACAGTATCCATAAAACGGTGCGATATAGCAGCTGACAGTCCTGCATCCTTTAACATGCTTGAGACATACATAGGTGCCGTTACACATACAATAAGTATAAGACCTGCTATTACAGATATTAAACCAACACCTATCTGTGTCCATCTATGAGCAGTATCCCTGTATTGTCTGTATCCATATGACATATATATTCCTTCTTTCTGTTTAGATATAACAATTCCGTAATCTTCCTACGCAATCACATTAAAACAATCACATTAACATAATCATATTAACACAATTATATTAATACAACCATAAAAAAATGTAATAGATTTAGTGCTTTCTTACATTTTCCTGAATCTGTTATACCGCTGTCTTGCAAGTTCTTCCTTGTCCATATCAATATATCTGTACATAAAATCACATATCATGCGTTTCATATATAATGTCACTCTTTTTATATTATTTTCATTTATAACCGGATATTCCGGAATGACCTTCTCTATTATGCCAAGCTCATATAAATCTGCTGCCGTCAGCTTCATTATTTCCGCAGCCTCTTTTGCTTTCTTAGAATCCTTCCACAGTATCGATGCAAAGCCTTCTGGTGAAAGTATTGAATATATGGAATTCTCCATCATCCATACCTCATTGGCAACACCTAGTGCAAGTGCACCACCGCTTCCACCTTCGCCAGTTACTATTGACAATACCGGAACTGTAAGACTGCTCATTTCATACAGATTCTTTGCTATAGCTTCTCCCTGGCCTCGCTCTTCTGCACCAAGACCGCAATATGCTCCTGGAGTGTCTATAAAACATATAACCGGTCTGTTAAATTTTTCAGCCTGCTTCATAAGCCTTAGTGCCTTTCTATACCCTTCGGGATTAGGCATTCCAAAGTTTCTTGATATATTCTCTTTAGTAGTCTTACCCTTCATATGTCCTATGACTGTTACAGGAATGCCGCCAAATGTTGCGATTCCACCTATTATTGCTTTATCATCACAAAAGTTTCTGTCACCATGAAGTTCAAAAAAATCTTTAGTTATTTTTTCTATGTAATCTGCGGCATTAGGTCTTTCACTGCTTCTTGCTATTTCAACCTTTTCCCATACATCATACTCATTATACAGATTATTATCAGCCTCAGCCTTTTTTTCTTCTTCTCTATCTATCTTTTTGAAATATATATTATCAAGATACTCAAGATACTTCTTCATAATATCTGAATTGCTCCGGTATGTATCCACATTTTCTTTAACTTCTGTATAAGCTCCACTGTACTTATGTATGTCAAGCAGATGCGCAAGTGTCTTCTTTAGCTCATCCCTTTTAACTATCGCATCCACAAAGCCGTGCTCTAACAGAAATTCAGCTCTCTGAAACCCTTCTGGCAGTTCCTGTCCTATAGTCTGTCTGATAACTCTTGGTCCTGCAAAACCTATAAGGGCACCTGGCTCTGCAAGTATAATATCTCCAAGCATAGCAAAGCTTGCAGTTACACCTCCAGTTGTAGGGTCAGTAAGAACAGTGATATATAAAAGTCCTGCCTCATCATGTTTTTTTAATGCGGCACTTATCTTTGCCATCTGCATAAGAGATACTATTCCCTCCTGCATCCTGGCTCCGCCTGAGCATGTAAATATAATAACCGGCAGCTTCTGCTCTGTAGCCTTCTCAACTGCCCGTGTAAGCTTTTCACCTACAACTTCGCCCATGCTGCCCATAAGAAATCTTGTATCACAGACACCTATAACAGCTTTGCTGCCATCTATCTTTCCAACACCGGTTATTACTGCCTCATCAAGATTTGTTTTTCTTTTAAGATTCTGGATTTTCTCCTCATAACCTGGGTATTCACATGGATTGCTCTCTTCAATGTTAGTATCCCATTCTGAAAATGTATTCTTATCCACTACCATGGATATCCTTGTTCTGGCATCCAGCTTCATATAATATCCACATTCCGGACATACACAATTATTCAGATACATGTCCTCTGTTAAAATTATTTTTGAACAAACCGGACATTTCGTATATAATCCATCTGGAACATTTATATTACTGCTATCCAGATTGTTGATTTTATTTTTATGGATATTCTTTTTAAACAAGCCTTTTATCTGCATATAAATCCTCATTTCCACGCACTCTTACTGTGCATAACGAACAACTATTTTTTACATACCTGTGGATACTCCTCTGGTATGAAATCTGTACTGACATCACCTTTAATAAACTTCTCATTCTGGCATATATCATACATAAAATCTGTATTTGTTGTGACACCTTCAATAATAATCTCGCCAAGGACACTTCTCATCTTCTCAATCACTGTTTTCCTGTCGTTTGCATATGTCATAACCTTCATTATCATGGAATCATAAAAAGGAGGTATCGTATATCCACTATAAACTGCAGTATCTATTCTTACACCATTACCACCTGGTATATGTATATTCTTTATTGTTCCCGGATTAGGTGCAAAGTTCTTTTCAGGGTTTTCAGCATTGATTCTTATTTCCATGGCAGCACCATGTATCCTTACATCCTCCTGCTTAATACCAAGACTTTCGCCGGCTGCTATCTTTATCTGTTCCTTTATAAGATCAACACCTGTCACAAGTTCCGTTATACCATGCTCGACCTGAATACGGGTATTTACCTCCATAAAGTAATAATTGTCGTTTTTGTCAAGAAGAAACTCAACTGTTCCTGCATTTTCATAGTTAACTGCCTTAGCCACTGCCACTGCAGTATCTCCCATTCTCTTTCTTAATTCATCATTCAACGCAGGAGAGGGTGATTCCTCAACTAACTTCTGGTGATTTCTTTGTATTGAACAATCTCTTTCACCAAGATGAATTGTATTTCCATATTTATCAGCTAATATCTGGAACTCTATATGTCTTGGCTTTTCTATATATTTTTCTATATACATTGTGCCATCAGCAAAGCCATTCACAGCTTCTCTCTGTGCGTTATCGAATTCCCTTTTAAAATCTTCTTTTGTATATACAACACGCATCCCCTTGCCACCGCCGCCAAGTGCAGCTTTAACCATAACAGGATAACCTATATTGTCTGCAAGCTCTTTTCCTCTTTCTGCATCCATAACTGGTTCTTTGGTTCCTGGAATAACTGGAATACCTGCTGATATCATTGTATTTCTTGCTTCCTGTTTATTACCTGTTTTCTCTATGATATCTGAATCTGGACCTATAAATGTGATGTTACATTTTTCACATAATGATGCAAACTTACTGTTTTCAGAAAGAAATCCAAAGCCTGGATGTATTGCATCTGCATGTGTAGCTACTGTTGCACTCAATATTCTTTCCATATTAAGGTAACTATCCTTAGCTGCTGCCTTTCCTATACATACACTCTCATCAGCCAGCTGCGTATGAAGTGCTTCCTTATCCGCCTCAGAATATACTGCAACTGTCTGTATACCCATTTCCCTACAGGCTCTTATTATTCTAACAGCTATTTCGCCTCTGTTCGCTATCAATATCTTATTAAACACAGCTTCATCTCCTTATAATCATTCCATAATCCACATATTATATTTATAACATCAGACGGATTAACCTACCATAAATGTAAGCTCTGCTGTAAGTGCAACCTCGCCATCTACCGTCGCAACAGCCTTTCCCACGCCAACTGGTCCTTTTTTCTTTATAATCTCACATTCCATCTTAAGTTTATCACCAGGAACTACTTTTCTTTTAAATCTTGCATTATTAACTGCACCAAAATATGCTGTTTTACCTTTGTTTTCTTCCAGCGAAAGTATCGCAACAGCGCCTACCTGTGCGCATGCCTCTATCTGAAGGACCCCCGGCATAACAGGCTCAGCTGGAAAATGTCCTGCAAAATAAGGCTCATCATATGTAATACACTTATATCCTGTTGCCTTTATTCCAGGCTCAAGTTCATCTATCGTATCCACAAGCAGAAAAGGATGTCTGTGTGGTATAATATCCATTATTTCCTTTGTTGTAAGCATACTTAACTCCTTATATTAAATAATCGAATTTCATATATATAATGTCGGTATCAAAAACCCATGCCTTTGATACCGACGTATTGTCAGACTGGTTTTATAACAAACATAGGCTGTCCATATTCAACCATCTGTTCATTATCTACAAGAATATCAGTAACCACACCATCATAATCACTTTCAATCTCATTCATAAGCTTCATTGCTTCTACTATACCGATTACCTGACCTTTTTTAACCCTGTCACCTATTGCTACATATGCATCAGCTTCCGGAGATGCTGAACTGTAAAATACACCTACAAGTGGTGAATTAACAGTAAGCACATTATCATCAGAAGTTTTAATGTCCGATTTATTCAATCCTGATTCATTGCCGTTATCGCTATTAACTATATCATCAGCACCGGCAGTTTCTTTAACAGCTGCCCTGTCACTTCTGTCAGCGCCAAGCGAAAGCTTAGTGTCGCCATCTTCCATGCTAAAGCTTGTAAGTGAAGATTCTGATACAGCATTAATGAGCTTTATTACATTTTCTAATTCCATATATTATCTCCATTTCTTCATGACCTTTTATTCATATTCTGGTATTCCATATATCTCACCAGCAATCTACTTATGTACTTTAAGCGTTCATCATATTATGAATACTTTCTTACTATAAGAGTTGCATTATGTCCACCAAAACCAAGAGAATTCGTCATGACTACATCAACGTCCTTTTCGATTCCTTCATCCTTGACATAATTAAGATCCATTTCTTCCTCTGTTTCTGATAGTCCTACATTTGGATGTATATAACCATCCTGGATTGACTTGACACAGGCTATGAACTCAACTGCGCCCGCTGCACCAAGCAGATGTCCAACCATGGATTTTGTTGAACTTACAGGCACATTGTAAGCTGCATCCTTAAGTGCCAGCTTGATCGCCCTTGTCTCAAAAAGATCATTATGATGGGTACTTGTTCCATGTGCATTTATATAATCGATATCATCTGGTTTTACTTCTGCTTCCTTCATGGCACTTGTCATAGCATATGCAGCTCCACTTCCATCCTCCATAGGTGATGTTATATGGTATGCATCAGAAGAACAGCCATAGCCTGTGATCTCTGCATATATATGCGCTCCTCTCTTTAAAGCATGCTCCAGTTCTTCAAGTACAACCACACCTGCTCCTTCACCCATGACAAAGCCATTTCTTTCTTTGTCAAATGGGATAGAGGCTCTCTTAGGGTCTGTAGATGTTGAAAGTGCTGTAAGCGCAGCAAAACCACCGATTCCAATAGGAGATATAGAACTTTCAGTTCCACCTGCAAACATAACATCTGCTTCTCCATGCTGTATGCTTCTATAGCCTTCACCTATAGAGTTAGTTCCAGTAGCACATGCTGTAACAACATTTATATTCTTACCCTTTAAACCTAGCTGTATTGATACATTGCCAGCTGCCATGTTAGTTATCATAAGAGGTACAAGAAGCGGATTAATCCTAGATGGACCCTTTTCAAGAAGCTTCTTGTGATTGCTTTCCATAGCTTCAAGGCTTCCAACACCAGAGCCTACTGATACACCAACACGGAAAGCATCCTCTTTAGCCATATCAAGCCCCGAATCCTTCATAGCCTCATGCGCGGCCGCAACAGCATACTGGCTGAACTTTTCCATCCTTTTGGCTGCCTTGAAATCCATATAATTCTTAGCATCAAAATCCTTTACCTCTGCTGCAAGCTTAACCTTATAATCTGTTGTATCAAATCTTGTTATATTATCTATTCCAACTGTATTCTCTTTAACAGAATTCCAGAATTCATCCACACTTAAACCTATAGGTGTTATTGCACCCATACCTGTAACAACTACTCTTCTCATCAGATATTCATACCTCCATCTACTGATATCACCTGTCCTGTTATGTATGCTGCTTCATCTGATGCCAGAAATGCTACAGCATTGCTTATATCATCCACGCTTCCCATTCTTGAAAGAGGAATCATATCAAGTACTGACTTCTTCTGTTCATCAGATAAAACCTTTGTCATATCTGTATCAATATATCCAGGTGCAACTGCATTAACAGTTATTCCTCGCGATGCAAGCTCCTTTGCCGCAGATTTGGTAATACCTATCACACCTGCTTTAGAAGCACTGTAATTAACCTGTCCTGCATTACCAGCTATGCCTACAACTGATGACATATTGATTATTCTTCCGCTTCTTTGCTTTAACATGTATCTGCTTACGTGTCTTATGCAGTTAAATGTTCCCTTAAGATTAACATCTATAACTCTGTCAAAATCTTCCTCTTTCATTCTCATGATAAGACCATCTTTTGTTATACCTGCATTATTTATAAGAATGTCTATTCTCTTATATTTATCCATTATATATGTAATCATTTTTTCAGTTTCTTCATACGAATCAACCTGACACTTGTATTTTTCTGCCTTTCCGTTGGCAGCCAGAATATTTTCAACTGTTCTATCTGCTGCCTCATCATTACCACTGTAATTAACAATAACCACAGCCCCCTCTTTGGCAAAACGGGCAGCTATAGCAGCTCCTATTCCTCTGCTAGCTCCGGTTACAAGCACTATCTTGTTTTCATATCTTTTTATACAATTATCCATACACATAACACACTGCCTTTCATCGATACAATATTGCTAAAGCCTTACCAATATCTTGTCTGCATTTATTGCCTGTTATTTTATAACTACTTCCTTTTCCATGCTCTTAGCTATCTTTTTAACAAAGCCAGATAAAGTCTTTCCTGGTCCCACCTCAACAAATGTATCATAACCATCGGCTATCATTTTTCTGACTGACTGTTCAAAACGTACTGAACTATATACCTGCTTTGAAAGAAGTTCTTTTATATATCCACTGGATGTATTCTCATCCACATACTCAGCTGTACAGTTTGCCACATAAGGATACTTCACTTTATCAAAAGTAACTTTTTCAAGATCCTTCATAAGCTTATCACCTGCGCCCTTAAGAAGCTTTGAATGAAACGGTCCACTTACATTAAGAAGGAGTGTTCTTCTTGCTCCTGCTTCCTTAAGCACTTCCATAGCCTCCTGTACACATTCCTTTTTACCTGATATTACTATCTGGCCAGGGCAGTTGTAATTAGCTGCGGAAACTGTATCAGGATACATATCATTATCAGACTCTGTGTTCCCACTTTTATCCTTGTTATATTTAGCAAGTACACTGTCAACCTCATCTGATGTAAGCCCGATAACTGCAGCCATGGCGCCTATACCAGCCGGAACCTCCTGTTCCATATATATTCCACGGTTTCTTACAAGTCTTACACCATCTTCATAAGATAGCGCACCACTTGCAGTAAGTGCACTATATTCACCTAATGAAAGTCCAATAGCTGCATCATACGTAAGGCCCTGCTCAACCATATCAGCAAGCTGGGCGATTTCTGTTACATATAACGCAATCTGTGTATACTCGGTTTTATCAAGAAGATCATTTTCTTCAAATATTAAATGCTCCATATTGATACCTGTCAGTTCACCAGCCTTCTTAAAGCACTTTACTGATGAAGTGCAGCTATTATAGCTTTCTCTTCCCATTCCAGTACGCTGGCTTCCCTGTCCTGGAAACATTACAACTGTTTTTCCCATACCTTTTAAATCCTCATTTCCATACACTGTTTTATGCCAGCTTATTATGTGAATTATATACCTCAGAGACTTCCTTCATAAGCTCCTTAATAATCTCTTCACATGTCTGTTCCTTATTGACAAGACCTGCTATCTGACCTGCCATTACAGTTCCCTGCTTGACATCACCATCCACAACAGCCTTTCTTAGTGTTCCAAGAGTAAGTCTTTCAAGCTTTTCAAACTCAACGCCTTCTTTTTCCATATCAAGATACTCTCTTGTCATGCTGTTTCTAAGTGACCTTACTGGATGACCTGTACTTCTGCCAGTTACTACTGAATCTATATCCTTGGCAGCTATAACTCTGTCCTTATAATTCTGATGGACATTTGACTCCTTAGCCACAACGAATCTTGTTCCCATCTGTACAGCCTCTGCACCAAGCATAAATGCCGCACATACACCTCTGCCATCACCTATTCCGCCAGCTGCTATAACAGGAATATTAACTGCATCAACAACCTGTGGTACAAGTGTCATGGTCGTTTCCTCGCCGATATGTCCACCTGATTCCATGCCCTCTGCTACAACTGCATCTGCTCCGGCACGTTCCATCATTCTTGCAAGTGCAACTGATGCCACAACAGGAATAACCCTTATTCCAGCTTCCTTCCAGGTCTTCATATATTTGCTTGGATTGCCTGCACCTGTTGTTACTGCTTCTATATGCTCATCAATAACAAGCTGTGCTATCTCATCTGCATAATCACTTAAAAGCATAATATTAACACCAACTGGCTTATCTGTTATCTTTCTTGCAATATGTATCTGTTCTTTAACCCATTCTGCCGGCGCATTAGCTGCTCCAATAAATCCCATTCCACCGGCTTTGCTGACGTGGGCTGCCAGATTAGCATCTGCAACCCATGCCATACCGCCCTGTATAACAGGATATTCTATATTAAGAAGCTCTGTTACACGAGTTTTCATAACTTATCTTCCTTCCTGACATTTATAACTATTTCTGGTTAGCCTCGATATAATCAACAACATCCTGTACTGTAAGAATCTTTTCAAGCTCCTCAGATGGAATAGTTACTGAACACTCATCCTCAAGTGACATAACAAGTTCAAAAAGATCAAGTGAATCTGCCTTAAGATCTTCCTTGAAATTAGACTCAGGCTTAATAACTGCCTCATCTATACCTAACTGTGCTGCAACTAATTCTCTTACTTTTTCAAACATAATGTTAAATCTCCTTAATTCTTATTATTTTTTATTATATGTTGTCGGGGTCAAAAGCCCACAACTTTGATATCTATGGCAAAGCTTTTGCCATAAACATCTTATATATGTTAAAATGCCGCTTATCCGGCTGCCTGATATCTTTTAGTAAGCAGTCTGCAAATATCTATATAATAAGCTTAGCATCTTTAACCGTGCTACCATACAAGCAGAATACTTCCCCAGCTTAATCCTGCACCAAAACCGGCAAGTACAAGCTTCTCTCCCTGTTTTAAGCTTCCATTCCTGTTTAACTCATCAAGCAGAATAGGAATGCTTGCTGATGATGTATTTCCATATTCATTCAGATTGACTGGAAACTTATCTTTATCAGCCTTAAGTCTTTTAGCTACACTCTCTATAATACGTACATTAGCCTGATGCAATATGAACTTATCAACTTCATTAATATCCATATTATTATTATGTAAAAGTGTTTCTATAGCTGTAGGAACACTCTTTACGGCGAATTTAAACACTTCCTGTCCATCCATATGTATAAATATATCTGTGCTGCATGAATCAGAAAATCTTCTGCCACCTGTTAAAACAGATGCACCTGTTCCATCATTGTAGATATTGCTGTCAATAATTCCTCTTTCATGACCAACTAAGGCACCTGTAACATCTTCTGTGTTGTTATCAACTGCTTTAAGAACCACTGCACCAGCACCATCTCCAAAAAGCACACACACACTTCTGTCTTTCCAGTTAACTATTTCTGACATTTTTTCTGAGCCAATAACAAGTGCATATTTATACGAACCTGCCTTTAACATTGAAGCTGCAATATCCAGGGCTGTAATAAAACCTGAACATGCTGCACTTACATCAAAACACATAGCATTTACTGCTTTAAGCTTTGCCTGTACAAGTGATGCCTGATTAGGAAAAGCATAATCAGGAGTTGACGTTGCAACTATAATCAGACCAATCTTAGAAGCTTCAATACGTGCATCCTCTACTGCATTTCTTGCAGCGTTATATGCCATATCAGCATTATCCATATCTTTTGCTATATGTCTGTTACATATACCAGTTCTTGTCCTTATCCACTCATCACTCGTATCTACCATTTCTGACAGATTATCGTTAGTCAATATATCTGGTGGAACATAGCTTCCTGTTCCTATGATTCTTGTTCTTATCATACTTTTTTGTCCTTATTTATTTGACTTACTAACAATTTGATTATCTTACTTTGATTTTCAAACATTATTTTTATACTACAAAACTTATGTGTTTGTCAAGGTTATTTTGATATTCAAATTATTAAAATATACTAAAGCAATAAAAAAAGACCTGAAACAGATTATTACATCTGCTTCAGATCCTTTTTAACTTTTAGTTTAACTTCTTTATCCGGCGTGAGCGATTCACATATCTTTCGTACCGCCTTCTGATATGACAACTTATCTAACTTTAAGCAGTCGGTATCTGTAAGATATTCCCACGTTCTTTTTGGAAATGTAACAAAACATTCCGCAAGAAGCCAGCCTGCTGCCATCTGTGTATAATATCCATAGGCCGAAAAATCCCTGTTTACAAGTGAAAATATATCATCAAGATATAAACCATTAGCACAATTTATTTCATCTGTGCTTTCTATATCTTTAATAGTAACCTTTTTCATTCTCGGTCTTTTCATGCCATGCATATCAACCTTTAAATAGTGGTCTAACAGCATTATAAGCCCTACTCTTGCCCTGTATTCATCAAACGATTCTATACATTCCTTTATGTATGGCAGAAACTCGTCCCGAAACATATCCATAACCCTGAATTCTACACAGAAGCTGTCGTTTACAGCCCAGTTGTTCACAAGAGGAACGAATGTGTTGAAGTCTTTTAAAGCCTTCTTAAAGTCTTTCTCCTTCGCTGTTCCCATTCCTATTATGTAGCTTCTAAGCAGTGTTTCTTCCTGATAAATATCCGGTTCACTAAGCAGCTGCCGGAAATCCTTATTCTCCTTTATCAGCTGTTTTGCATATTGCTTTAATACCGGTTGTCTTATTCCTATTATATTATCGCAGCCAGGAATAAGTGAGGATGTAAATGCTGCATATTCTCCTTTATCAGTCATCCCCAGAAGTTCATTTCTTATATATTCCAGCATTATTCATAAAGAGGATACTTATCTGTAAGCTCCTTAACCATTGCCATAGCCTTAGCCTGATTAGCATCAACATCATCAACAAGTAATGCAATAGCTTCTGCTACTACATCCATATCTTCTGTATTGAAGCCTCTTGTTGTAACTGCGGCTGTACCAAGTCTGATACCACTTGTTACGAAAGGTGAAGCTGGATCGTTAGGAATAGTATTCTTGTTACAAGTAATGTTAGCTGCATCAAGAAGCTTTTCTACTTCCTTACCAGTCTTATTCTTGCTTAAAAGATTAACAAGCATAAGGTGATTATCTGTACCACCAGATACGATATCAAATCCTCTGTTCATAAGACCTGAGCAAAGAGCCTGTGCATTGTCAACAATATTCTTAGCATAAGTCTTAAAGCTTGGATCAAGAGCTTCCTTTAAGCATACTGCCTTACCAGCAATAACGTGCATAAGTGGACCACCCTGAATTCCTGGGAATACAGACTTGTTAAACTTGAACTTCTCAGCAGCTTCTGCTGATGAAAGAATCATACCACCTCTTGGTCCTCTTAATGTCTTATGTGTTGTAGTTGTAACTACATCAGCATAAGGAATTGGGCTTGGATGTTCTCCACCCGCTACAAGACCAGCGATATGAGCCATATCTACCATAAGATAAGCACCAACTTCGTCAGCTATCTCTCTGAACTTCTTGAAGTCGATGACTCTTGCATATGCAGATGCACCAGCAATAATCATCTTAGGCTTACATTCCTTAGCTATTCTTAATACTTCATCATAATCTATAAAACCTTCGGCTGTAACACCATAAGGAACTATATTAAAATATTTACCAGAGATATTAACTGGTGAACCATGTGAAAGGTGTCCACCACAGTCAAGGCTCATACCCATAACAGTGTCACCTGGTTCTACCATAGCAAAGAATGCTGCTAAGTTAGCCTGTGCACCTGAATGTGGCTGAACATTGGCATATTCACAACCAAATAACTTCTTAGCTCTCTCAATTGCAAGTGTTTCAACAACATCTACATATTCGCAGCCACCATAATATCTCTTTCCAGGATATCCTTCTGCATACTTGTTAGTAAGAGGGCTTCCCATAGCTGCCATAACAGCTTTACTTACAAGGTTCTCAGAAGCTATTAATTCAATATGGCTTCTCTGTCTTGCTAATTCATCATCCATAGCTTTAGCTAATTCTGGATCATAGTTCAATACTTCATCAAATGAATACATATTACAACCTCCATTTTCTATAGTTGTAGTTATACAACCTGTATAGCTATTAATTTTATAGATTATTTAGCAATAAGTCAATGTATAATTATACATTTGTACAATAATTAAGTTATTTAATACAATCTTCATTAGAATATCCGCCTTAGAAAGTTATATAAGCCATTATTCCATACACCTGCCTCGTGTCCGCCGTGTCTGTAATAGAATATATGGTCAATTGAATGTTCTGTCATATATCTTGAATAATTCTCTGATGATACCCTGCAATATGGATCTTCATCACCTGTTACTATAAGTGTAAGAAGTGGTGCTTCCCCGCTTTCCTTAACAAGCTCAGGAAGAAGATATCCCCTGTTGCCATATAATGTTTCACCGCTTCCTGTATTAACAACTCCTCCAACAGGCTCAAATGCACCTACATACCCAAATATATCAGGGTGTGCAAAGCATAAATAAAGAGCTTCCCGTCCACCTAATGAATATCCCGCAATTCCTGTGTATTCCCTGCCTATCTTAGTTGAATAATGCGAATTAATATATGGAATAAGAGCATTAATCACATCATTTTCACAGGCATCATATCTTGCAGTTAAATCCGAAAATCCATAATCAGATTCCTGCTTTCCGTCAACATCCGTAAATACAGTAAAGCTTACTAATATCATATCGTTGCGGTTGTATTCATACACAATATTCTGTGCTGTTGGTCTTGCACCAAGAACCCTGTAATCTTCATATGTTCCACTCATTCCGTGAAGAAGATATACTACAGGATAGCTTTTACTCTTATCATATCCATATGGAAGATACACATTGGCATTTCTTGTAGCATTAGTAGTTGGAGAATAATATTCTATCTTCTCAATCTCACCATAATTGCCGCCAAGATGTTCTGAATTAAACGCTTCTGGTTCTTCATAATTAGTATCATTCTTATCATAAGAGAACAACATTACCGGATAATCGTGATTAATTCCAGCTTCGTCTGTTGTACTATTATTTTCATTAACACTGTCACCATTAGTATTTTGGTTGCCACAACTTGTTAACAACAGGCTTGCTGATAATGCAAATGCCATTATAAGTGCCTCTGTTTTTCTAATATTATTTCTTCTCATAATTAATCACCTCATATAATTATTAATTAAACCTGATTATTAACTCTACATTTTGATAATAGCATTTAGAGTTAACTTCAAGTCAAGCATAAAATATTCCTATATAAATAAAATATATGAAGCACCTTCTCACACTAAGCACTGTCGCTTGCGACAACCTACATCTTCGTGCAAGTGTGCATCATCGGCACATAGCACCTTTTATGTATAGGAAATTCTATCGAAATTCCCTATTACATAAAAAAACAACAGCTGTCTTTTATAAATAATGCAGACATAAAATGTCATTTGCACTCCTTATAATAAACATACTGTTGTCTTATAAATATTAATAACCCTGCAAAACCATCCTGATTATATTATTAATTACAACTTATAATAATCAACTGCTAGTCTTGCAATACATTGTAATCTGCTTAATCTCTTACAATCCATTTAGTTATCTACTGAACTCTTTAAATCCTCTGCAAGAAGATATATGTTATGTAATATATTCTTACAGTTCTTCATACTTTCAACTGTTGTGTCAGATACTTTTAGGCCTTCAGTTGAAGCAGCTGCTACCTCTTCTCCTGTTGCTGATAAATGTGAAATATTATCAGAAATAACAGAAGTTGAATCCAGTATCTTGTTAATGCTCTGCTCTGCAGAATCTATATTGTTCATAAGATTATCAACTGTTTTTCCTACGTCCTCAAAAGTCACTCTTGTATTATCAATAAGTTCATTCTGCTTATTAACTGACTCAACTGACGCTTTTATGCTCTCATTAGCTTTCTTCGTATCTTCATAAAGATTATTAATTATATCTGTTATGCTTGAAGATGCATTCTTAGTCTGTTCTGAGAGCTGTCTTATCTCTTCGGCTACTACTGCGAAACCCTTTCCGGCTTCTCCTGCTCTTGCTGCTTCTATTGAAGCATTTAATGCAAGAAGGTTAGTCTGGCTTGAAATCTCTACAATAGAACCAATAAATCCCTGTACATCATCAACCTTTTCTGTAAGACTGTTAATCACATCTACGATTATATTGCTTGCATCATGTACATTCTGTGCCTGTTCCTTAAGTTCAACTACTATAGCCTTACTATCATTAACAGTCTCATCTGTTCTGTGTGAGGCCTCAACCATCTCGCTTATCTCTTTTTCAGCAATATCAGTGTTTTCCTGAATCTCTGCACACATAGTGGCCTGTCTTTGTATGGCTTCTGCTGTGCTTTCTGTGCTTTCTGCTATATCTTTCATTGAATTGTGGTTTATATCTATGCTCTTTTCTAACTCATCAAGCATATCCATAGCCTGTCCGAAATGTCTGGTTATATTATCAGCTACAGCAACCATCTTCTCGTTATTCTCTTTCTGTATAACTGCTGCTGCCTCTATTTTATTCATATTCTCTGCAAAAAACTGCTTAAGCAGCTTTGTTACACTAAGAGATATACATGTAACAATAACCAATACTAATATAGCAAGAACCCTGCTTGCCATAGCCACTCCATTATACATATTATAATCCATAATAAGTCTTATGACATTACCAGCTATCGCAACGCCATCAGCCCACAATATTAGTTTTTCATTAAGATATACCATCGAAGCCATAATCAAAGGAAGTACATATGTCCATACACCATCAGTTGAATTAAGCAGTATAAGAACAACATATCCAAATGCCATTGATACCGCAATCGTTAATTCACACACTCTGGTCTTCTTCCTTAAAATATAAGCAGCTACTGATACAATAATTACAGCAAGTGCCACAACAAACTGTATTAAAATCTTTCCTTTGTTATGTCCGTCACCCACTCCTAATGCTGCCATCAGGGTCAGCGCAATATAACCAAATACTATGATAACTGTAAATAAAACAGTCCTGTTTGCCCTTATATACTGATTCTCTGTCATAATTTTTCTCCCGTCTTTTGTTATAGTTTTGCCAAGATTTATAAAAATAAGTATATACCCATGATTATCCAAACGCAATGTTTTTGCTAAAAAAAAGCTGATAAAGCCATTATTTTTATCTAGATTTAACAAAGTATTGTCTAAAAATATAGTTAAAAAAAAGCATTTGAAAATATCCATTAAATACTTTCAAATGCTCTTAAAATATTATTCCTGTTCTGACTCTGTAATTCTGATAGATAAGTCTTCAAGCTGTTTTGCATCTACAACATCAGGTGCGTTAGTAAGAAGACATGTTGCATCCTTTACCTTAGGGAAAGCTATAACGTCCCTTATTGAATCTCTCTTAGCCATAAGCATAACAAGTCTGTCAAGACCATATGCAAGTCCTGCGTGTGGTGGTACTCCATACTTGAATGCATCAAGTAAGAAGCCAAACTTCTCGTTAGCAACTTCATCTGTAAGACCAAGTGCCTTAAACATTCTTGACTGTACATCAGCCTGATGGATTCTTACTGAACCACCACCTATCTCTGTACCGTTAAGTACAATATCATAAGCCTTGGCACGTACTGAACCTGGGTCTGACTCAAGCTTATCAAGATCCTCATCCATAGGCATAGTAAATGGATGATGCATAGCTACGAATCTCTCTTCTTCATCTGACCACTCAAACTGTGGGAATTCTGTTACCCAGAGGAACTTATAATCACTCTTGTCAAGAAGTCCCATCTGTCCTGCAAGCTCAACTCTTAATGCACCGAGTACATTCCATACAATCTTGTTTCTGTCAGCTGCAAAAAGTAAAAGATCTCCTGGCTTACCTTCCATAGTCTCAACAAGCGCATTCATCTCATCCTCTGTCATAAACTTAGAGAATGAAGACTTAAGTGAACCATCTTCATGGATAGCTATATAGGCAAGGCCCTTTGCTCCATAACCCTTAGCGAAATCAACAAGTGCATCTATCTTCTTACGAGGCATATTTCCCTGACCTGCCGCGTTAATACCACGTACAGAACCACCATTCTCAATAGCTCCTGTAAACACGCTGAAGCCACAGTTCTTAACTATATCTGTAACATTCTTAAGCTCCATACCAAATCTTAAGTCTGGCTTATCAGAACCGAATCGATCCATAGCCTCCTGCCATGTCATACGCTGGATAGGAAGCTTAACATCAACATCTAACACTTCCTTGAAAAGATAAGCTAAAAGTCTTTCATTAACATCGATCACATCATCAACATCAACAAATGACAGCTCCATATCAATCTGTGTAAACTCTGGCTGTCTGTCAGCTCTTAAGTCCTCATCCCTGAAGCATCTTGCTATCTGCATATATCTGTCATAGCCAGAACACATAAGCATCTGCTTAAAAAGCTGTGGTGACTGTGGCAGAGCATAGAACTTACCTGGATGAATACGGCTTGGTACAAGGTAATCTCTTGCTCCTTCCGGAGTTGACTTAGTAAGCATAGGTGTTTCGATTTCAAGGAAGCCTTCCTTTGCAAGAAATGCTCTTGTCAGAGTTGCCACCTTACTTCTCATGATAATATTAGACTGTATATCAGGTCTTCTTAAATCAAGACATCTGTACTTAAGTCTGATATCCTCCTTAGTATTTATACCATCCTCGATAGGAAATGGAGGTGTTTCTGACTCTGAAAGGATTCTTAAAGATTCTGCTGCTATCTCAATATCACCAGTCTTAAGATTCTCATTAACTGCACCGCTTCTTTTAACGACCTTACCAACTACTGCTATAACGAATTCGTTTCTTAATGTATAAGCTTTATCAAAGCCTTCCTTACCAACTATATTCTCATCAAAAAGTATCTGTAGGATGCCGCTTCTATCTCTTAAATCAACGAATATAAGCGAACCAAGATTACGTCTCTTAGCCACCCAACCCATAACTGTAACTGTGCTTCCTATGTCAGCACCTGACACCTCTGTGCATCTGTGTGTTCTTTTTAAGCCAACCATTGACTCTGCCATTGTTAATTACCTCATTCCTGTAAATATTTGATTAAAACAAACTCTGATAAATAAACCATATGGATGCCATATAATCAGATCATTCTAAATATCAAGTATATCACTTATATCCAGGTCATCAATATCAATTCTGCTGTTTTTTATAAGTTCAAGCGTTGATTCCTCATGAATAAGTCTCTGAAATAATATAAAGGCCTTCATATCAAGATTCTTCACCTCATCAATCATAATAGAAACAGCCGTATCTATATCAAATGCTTTTCTATAAGGTCTGTCTGATATAAGAGCTGCGAATTCATCTGTAACCTTAAGAATCCTTGCTCCTATCGGTATATCCTCACCCACAAGTCCATTAGGATATCCGCTTCCATCGTAGCACTCATGGTGTGAAAGTACAACCTCCATAATATTATCTGAATAATCATACTTTTTCAATACATCATAGCTGATCTTTGAATGCATGCTCATATACTTTTTTTCTTCTTCTGGAAGACTCTCATTCGTTCTTCCATAAAGATACTCTGAAAGCTTAAGCTTTCCAATATCATGCACCATAGCTGCCACTTTTAGTTCGTATGCCTCGGCTTCTGACATACCATACTCCTTAGCCAGAGCATATGTCAGATTAGCAACAAGCACTCCATGCTTAATACCACTTTTGAAATCATTGACTACGTAGTCAATAAGTTCATTATTCATCTCTTTTTCCATATTAAACTTAACCAATATATACTTTTATTCCAGACAAAGAATTTAAACAATATATTTGTCTGAACAATATTTAATTATATTTTTCCAGGTCAGAATTGTCAATCTCATAATAAGCTATTTTCATGCTTTTGTACCTACGCTGATATACTCTTACCTGTATATAACTGGTAATATCTTCCTTTTTCCTCCATCAGCTGTTCATGTGTTCCTCTTTCTATTATTCTGCCCTGTTCCATAACCATGATACAGTCTGCGTTACGAACTGTAGAAAGTCTGTGTGCTATAACAAAAGAGGTTCTTCCTGACATAAGCGCATCCATTCCCTTCTGTACAAGTTTTTCAGTTCTTGTATCAATAGAAGATGTTGCCTCATCAAGAATAAGTACCGGTGGGTCAGCTACTGCAGCACGTGCTATGGCTAAAAGCTGTCTTTGTCCCTGGCTTAGGTTAGCACCACCACTATGAAGCACTGTGTTATAGCCTTCAGGCAGACGTCTTATGAAGCCATCTGCATTGGCAAGTCTTGCTGCTGCTATACACTCCTCATCAGTTGCATCCAGACGACCATAACGGATATTTTCCATAATAGTTTCTGTGAATAGATTCGTATCCTGAAGCACTATACCAAGGCTTCGTCTTAAATCATCCTTTTTAATATGATTGATATTGATACCATCATATCTTATCTTACCATCCTGTATATCATAGAATCTGTTAATAAGATTCGTAATCGTAGTTTTACCAGCACCTGTGCTTCCTACAAATGCTATCTTCTGACCTGGAGTTGCATACATTCTGATATCATGAAGAACCATCTTGTCAGGATTATATCCAAAGTCTACACCATCAAATGTAACATCACCTTCAAGTCTTCTGTATTCTGCAGGCTTGCCATCCATAGCTGGTCTCTTCCATGCCCACATCATAGTACTTTCTTTAGTTTCTGTAAGCTCTTTATCTGCATTATACTTTACATTTACAAGTTCAACCCGACCTTCGTCTGTTTCAGGCTTCTCATCATATAACTCAAACACACGTCCGGCACCAGCCATAGCCATAACTATACTGCTTACCTGCTGGCTTATCTGTGTTACAGGCTGTGTAAAGCTCTTGTTAAGACTTAAAAATGCTACAAGAGTACCTATAGTCAGTCCCGAAAAATCACTGAGTGCTAATATACCACCAGCAATAGCGCATAAAACATAGCTTATGTTACCGATATTGCCATTAACAGGCATAGTAATGTTAGCAATCTTATTGGCGTTATTAGCGCTTGCACGGAGTGCATCATTAATCTTTCTGAACTGCTCTATACTTTCCTCTTCATGACAGAACACCTTTACAACCTTCTGTCCTTCCATCATTTCCTCAATATAAGCATTAACCTTACCTATATCCTTCTGCTGTTCAACGAAATATTTTCCAGAAAGTTCACTTAATCTGGATGTTACATACAACATAATAATAACCATGATGACAGATACTATAGTAAGTGGAATATCAAGCACTATCATACTTACAAATGTAGAAACAAGCGTTATGCATGAGTTGATAACCTGCGGTATACTCTGGCTTATAAGCTGTCTTAATGTATCGATATCGTTAGTATACACTGACATAATATCACCATGCGCATGTGTATCAAAATATCTTATAGGAAGTGATTCCATGTTAGTAAAAAGCTCAAATCTTAACTTTTTTAAAGTACCCTGCCCAACATTTACCATGATCCTGTTGTATATATATGAACATAACACACCAACAAGAAGTACTGCTGAAAGCTTTATAATAGCAGCTGCAAGTGGAGCATAATCATGCACTGCTGACTGTGTAAGCGGAATAATATAGTTATCTACCAGCTTCTGGATGAAAAGAGTAGCTATAAGTGTTGTAAGTGATGAAACTATAATACATGCCACAACAGCTATACATGAAAACTTATAATTCTTTAAAACATATCCTAATAATCTTTTCATAACATGAAGTGCATTCTTTCCTTCTCTATCTTTCCTTTTATGCTTTCCATCACCTGGATTCATGTCTGATTTATTCAATATTTTATCAGAATTTCCAACATTTTTACTCATTATCTTCTCCTCCCTTCTGCTCATCAAAATCACCACCGCCCTGTGTCTGGACTTCATATATCTCACGATATACCTTGTTACTTTCTATAAGCTTCTCATGTGTATCAAAGCCACTTATCTCTCCGTTATCAAGCACAAGTATTCTGTCTGCATCCTGGATACTTGATATTCTCTGGGATACTATAAGCTTAGTTGTTCCTGGAATCTTAGTTGCAAATGCCTGCTTTATCTTGGCATCTGTTGCTGTATCCACCGCACTTGTTGAATCATCAAGGATAAGAACCTTAGGATGCTTAAGAAGAGCTCTTGCTATACATAATCTTTGTCTCTGGCCACCAGAAACGTTGGTTCCACCCTGTTCTATCCATGTATCATACTTATCTGGCATACGTTCTATGAATTCATCTGCACATGCCTGCTTACATGCTTCTATACACTCTTCCTTTGTTGCGTTATCATCACCCCATCTTAAGTTATCAATGATAGTTCCTGAGAATAACACATTTTTCTGGAGAACAACTGATACATCATCTCGAAGAGTTTCTATATCATATTCTCTTACATCAACTCCACCAACACATACACTTCCGTCCTTAACATCATAAAGGCGGCTTATAAGGTTAACAAAACTTGACTTACCACAGCCAGTTCCACCGATGATACCTATAGTTTCACCCGACTTAATATGTATATCTATATCATGGAGTGTATCTGTTTCACTGTCTTTTTTATATACGAAATCTACATGATTAAAATCTATTCTTCCATCAGGAACTTCCATAACTGGAGCTTTGGGATTAGTTATATCTGCCTTTTCGTTAAGCACCTCTGCTATACGCCTTGCACTTGCAACACTCATAGACACCATAACGAACACCATCGAAAGCATCATAAGAGCCATCATCATGCTCATAACATACGAAAACATTGATGTAAGATTACCTGTTGTCATAGTTCCATCTGCTATAAAATGTGCCGCAAACCATGAAAGAGCAATAATACTTGCATATATGACAAACATCATAACCGGGCTGTTAAAGGCAAGCCATGATTCTGCCTTTACAAATGTATTATAAAGACTAGTTGCTGCCCTTTTGAACTTATCATTCTCATAATCTTCCCTGACAAATGCTTTAACTACACGTATACCAGAAATATTTTCCTGTACGCTCGCATTAAGATTATCATACTTTGCAAAACCTTCTGTGAATATAGGTGTTACCTTATATATAATAAAGAAAAGCACGAATCCAAGAAGTATAAGTGCCACTAAAAATATAGTACTCATAGTCGGGTTAATGATAAAACACATAACCATGCTGCATATCATCATAAGCGGTGCCCTTACAGCTATTCTAAGAAGCATCTGGTATGCATTCTGCACATTAGTAACATCTGTAGTCATACGTGTGATAAGACCTGCTGTACTATACTTATCAATATTAGAAAATGCGAAATTCTGTATATTGGTATATATTCCTTCTCTTAAGTTGCAGGCAAAGCCGGTTGATGCGCTGGCTGCATACTTTCCTGCCTGAACACCACAAAACAGACTGACAAAGGCAAGTACTATCATAACTCCTCCGTATATATATACGTTTTTCATATTGCCTGCCTGAATACCCTTATCTATAATGCTTGCTGTAACAAATGGTATAAGAATCTCCATAAGTACTTCAAATATAATATAGAAAGGAGCTTTAACTGAATCCTTCTTATACTGGCCTATATAAGCCGATAATGTTTTTATCATACATCAAACCTCATTTCTGCGCATATTATCATATATCTTTTGTAATAAGCGCCATAATTCTTCTTTTTCATCATCATCAAGACTGGATAAAAACCATTCTTCCTTCTTTACCATGTTCGCCCATGCATGCTTACATACACCACGTCCCTTGTCTGTAAGCTTTACATGCTTTACTCTTTTATCATCTGGTTCGTAAAAGCTTTCAATCATAGCCTTCTTTTCAAGTCTTGCAACTATTCCGGCTACTGTCGCCTGTGCCACACCAAAATGCTTCTCAAGTTCTTTAAGAGTTATGCTTTCGTTTTTAGTTTCACTGATGATTATAAGCATTTTTATCTGTGATGCTGTCATATCATCGCTCTTAAGTTCCTTGTTTGCACATGTTCCCAATATGTCATTAAGGCGTTTTATAAGCTCTCCACAATAAAGTTTATCTCTTACCACTTGCAACATCCTTTCTTAAATTAGAATATCAAATGAGAATATCAAAAAAGCTGCAGTCATTCTGCAGCTAAAGAACTTTATTATAATACGCTATTGATAGCGTGCTGTCAATAGTGTGCTGTTGAATATTACTTCTTTTTTACCAAACATCTTTTCTTAAAAAATGATATTCCATAACACATTATGTCATCATAGTCATCTTCATATTCTTTTGCATACATACGCTCATCTATCTGTTCCAATGCAATATCACATTCGCTTTCCAACTTATCTAAAGCTCTTGTATACTTAGCTTCAAAAACAGCCACACGTGCATTAATAATGTCATACACAACAACATCACTTCTTCCCTCACCGTGTTCCTTGTTGGAATCAACCATATATATTGTGTCATCTGTGTTGCTAAAAACCAACCTGCCAAATATATTAGCAGGAGTATCTACAAGTTCAATTGAAAGTATATCATCTTCAATTTATTTTAACTCATTAAAAATTTATCAAAAAAATCTTGGCTCTCCAACAACCCTTCATATAAGGCTGCTCGCCAATTATTTTTAGTCACTCTCCTCCGTTCTTCAATCCTGCATATCAAATCCTCTCTAACCAATTCCTCTCCACCTTTTTTATACAAATCTTTTGCCGTATCTCGATATTCAGAAAATTCCTCTCCACAATGAGCGACATATAACTTGTTCAATTGCAATTTTCTCAAATGATTTTTTGCTCTTTCATACTTTTCTTGTTCCCATGTATTTGGTTTTTCTGCATAAAAGCTAAATATTATTTCCTCATCAAATACTATTTTTACTTTTAACCATACTTCATCATTAAAATCATCATAATATGGATGTATAAATTCATTGTTCCTCGTTTCACTAATCTCCGATTTTTTATTTTTATTACAGTCTGCACAGCATGCAATAAGATTCACAGGAGTCAGTGCATATGTTGGATATTTTGTTTTTGGCAGATAATGATCTAACGTACTCACTATTCCCACGCCACAAAATGGGCATTTGCTATATTTAGGAATAGCTTTTATTTTGTCATAATACTTTCTTCCACCATCTGCCACAAATTTGTTATCATACAACCAAACCATATCATCTTTAGTTGCTCCACCCTCAATCATCGTATGAGTTTCTAATGTTCCCAATTGACCTTTTTCTGCAAGTTCATTATATTTTTCACTTTTTGATACAATGGTGGTTTTGCTTGCATTAATATGTGTTAAAATAGGTTGTTTTGTAAGATTCGCTGTACAGTCAGTAATTATAGATGCCACATCTATATCTGGTTTTTCTAATTTAATCATCTGCCTCCTCCTCTAACTGTTCTTTTTCATACATAAGAGAACGCAAAATTGCCTTACCTTCATTTCCTAATTTTCCATGAAAATAGTTCATTGCTCTTTTAAAGCTTGAATATTTTTCTACAGAATTTTGAATCATTGTATGAAATCCTGAATTAGTAACTTCATACCCAAAAATTTCGCTTGTAAGCACTCCCAAATTCTCACCAAACGTTTCTATTTCTGGTCTTTCTGCAATTAATTCTTCTCCTACTCTTCTTAATATCCAAACACAATCTTTAGGTACTTCTTGCACTATAACTGGTGAATGTGTAGCAATGACCCCTACTCCATTTCGATATGTAAGCAGACTCGACAATGCTCTAATTAATGCTGATACAAGCGGTGGATGTAAATGTTCTTCTGGTTCATCCATGATTACCAGTGTTTTTTCTTCTACTAGTTCAATCAACCTTACAATAATTAATAAAATGACCTTGTGTCCAGAACTTAGAGTTTTGAATCTTGGAATTATTTTTTCTATAAATGATTCTTTTAATATTCTTTTTCTATCTGCCCCAAGGCTCTCCGTACTGCATTCCGAAGGCAATTCATTTACGTTATCCTCACATTCTTCAGACCACTTTTTTATATTCAAATCAATAAAGGTATTGTCAGATTCCAAAATATCTATTATTTGTTTCCAAAGTTTCTTTTTATTTCCTTTTGATATTTCAAACAAGCTTCCTGCAAAATCTTTTGCTAGCATATCAATATTTTTAATTCCATCTTTAGTTGCCAATCCAATATATGAATATTGTACAATATCATCCTCTATATCAAAAAATCCGTCAAACGCACTAAATGAAACATAAACTATATTTGCAAATCCCTTTCCTCCCCAAGTTTGAAATTTCCCACGATTTTCTCCTGTTTCTTCTAATGCACTTATCATGTCCTTCAATAAAGTTGTTTTACCAACTCCATTCTTTCCGATTAACACATGTATATTTGATGGCGGCATTTTTTCATGTTCCACTTCAAATTCCAATTCAGTTACATTTTCATCAAAAACATCCACTTCACCATCTGGAAAGTAGCTAAATTTATATGGTGTTAACCATGCTCCTCCCATTGTCATTCTATGAAACTGATTTTTTATAACTCTAGAAGTATAATCTCTCATTAATGATGTTTGAACAACATCCAAGTTTTTTACTTTATCAAATAGTTCTAAATCAAATGCAATATCATTTAATGCAGAAAATATCTCTTCTCTTTGCTTATCCTCTGGAAAATTAGATTTTATTGAATCATAATAATCTTCACATGCTCCCAATGAAAAAAAATCTTTCGAGAGTGTGCTAAATTTTTCTGGCAGACGAGGGCTCCTTCCCTGTCCTTTTTGTCCAATTTTCACGCCTGACATTTTATGTTTAATCCCATTTTTATCAATATATTGTACCTTAAATAATGTTGAATATGTAAACCAATCATCCCAATTATTCAGAATCAAATATATAGTATCTTTGTTTTTGCAATCATTTACTGAAGATACAACTTCAAATCTCATTATCTTCTCCCTTATCATTTAGCATATGCCATACTAATCTCCTTGTAAATTTTAACTTATGATATATCTGAGAAATTCGTTCCCAAGCAGGCCCTTGCAAAAAACTGACCAAAGCCCCTTACCATAATTGCAAATTCACTTGCAACAATTTTATACTCATTGCTAGGCAGATTGTTTTCATTATCTATTACATACTCTTCTAACATTTTATTTAATCCGGTTGATTGTCTTAACTCCCTATACTTATTTTCGTTACTATAATGAAAATTTTTATTAATTTCAATCAAACGTAAACGTTCCAAATTTTCTAATGAAATCTGCGTAGGAATTATAGGAAAACTATCAATATCTGCAAACGCAAAACAATCTATAATCGGATATCCTGAAGCATCCATTTTTTCATATCGCAAACTTATACATGGCTTCACCAACTCTTTTACTAAATTCTGAAAAATAAGTGCATCATATGGTGACATTTGCTTGATAATTTCCACATATGTAGGATGTACATTATCTATAGTATCCGAATTCATCGCATGAGCCAATAATTCTGCATACATATTGCGTAAACTCTCATCATTCATACAATATGAAATTGCCTGTAAAGCAGGAACTCCTATATACATTGGAGGTGTAATGATATTTTCAACTGGAACATTCTTTAACTTCTTCTCCAACAATTTTCTAGTTTGTTCAATATTACTTTCTTTTTGCAAAACCCATTTTTCAAGTGGAGACAACGCAGCATGAACAGCTCTGATTAGTAATGCCGTTGTTTTATCTGCTTGATTAATCGTTTCGGTATCTTTTACTTTTCCAATTACTTCTGCCACTCCTAAATCAACTTTTACTTTTGCCATATTTCTCGCCTCACTAATAAAACAAAAACTGCCTAATAACAACACAAAATTTCTCAATGTTGTATTAGACAGAGCAAACCTTTAATTGCCCAACCTGTAAAGAAGTTCTACAAGTTACGGATATCTATATTTTGTTAAATTGTAACTTATTTTTTTACAATAATCAATTACATTTTTACCTTTTTCGCAAGTTGAAAAATGAATTTTAAAATTTCCTCTGCTCTAGTTCTGTCACTTCTATATCCTATTCTTTAATAACATCATTACCTTTTAACTTAAACACCATTATATCTCCACTATCAAATTATGTTTATTGTAAAACTTTATATATTCTTAAAATAAGAATATCATATTTTTATTTACAATTCAATTCGATATTAACCATTTCTTCCATAATCACCTATTTCTTTTAAAAAAAATGCAAGCATTTTACGTGCACAGAAAACGGGAAGCCGCATAAGCACTGGCTTCTCGCTGATTTTACCTTATTCAAACTCGATTTTTGCAACTATATATTTTGTCTAATCAAGTGTTGTATCGCTATATTTTGTATAATTATTCTTAATATTCTATGTATTCTCCATAGTTTTAGAACTTTTTGCAAGAATTTTTCAACTGCAATCACTTCGGATCACTCTTTAAGCGTTTTTCTATGTACTCCCAGTATCCATCCTCTAAAATATGGAACGCACAGCTATTGTCGGTTAAAATCTGCTTGCGGTTTGTTGTAACCATCTCATATATTTTATTAGCCTTCTTCTGAATTCGATCTGCATTATTCATACAAAACTGATATTCTTTATTTAACAATAGCCTATATTTCTCATCCTCAACATCTTTGATTACCAGTTTTTCAATACATTCATCTGGAACAGGAACCATATAATTAAATCGTAAGGAGCCTTTCACTTCTTTTTCATCTCCCGGAACACGAATCAAAATATTCGCTTCCTGCTTCTTATCAAAAGAAGATACAGACACATAATAATTCATCCCATTTACTTGCATAACAGCACCAAATGCAAACTTATTACGGTCTGTATAACGAATATTAGGCACTTTCGTAACTCCTCTTTTTTTCTTTTCGTATCTCTGGAGAAATTTATTATACTCCTCATTTATGCGGTAAAAGTCCATTTGTATCCTCCATAGTGTAACAAAATAGGGAGATAAGATGCTTATCTCCCTAAAATTAACGATTCGCATTTTAAGCTACGAAGTACTTAAATTAAAGGTTCACATTCAAAGTAGTGAAGCACTTAAATTAAAGGTTTGCACTCAAAGTAGCAACGCACTTAAATTGAACAAATTTCTTTGCTCACTTATATTATATGCAGTTCTGATAAAAAAATCAATATAATTTTTCAAGAACACAAGAGCCAAAAGAAAAAACGTTACTGATATGTAGTGACGAAAGAACGAAAAAGTCTAATTTTAGGATTTTTGTAAGCATTTTGCAACAACATTTAAACATATTTGTTTAGCTTTTATCTTTCTTCTGCCGTTATTTTATCTCTGTTACATATATTATTGGGGCTTGCTGATTTTCTGTTGCCAATTTGTTGCCAGCTTATTGTAAATGGTGTAAATAAGTTTGACAACATTTATTTTTGAGAACACTGCATCATTTCTGGAAAGAAGGTACACACAATACTGATTCATGCTGATTCCTTCTCTCTGAGAATGCTCTGCCAGTGATCTGTGCAGGCTTCGTGGAATTCTTAATTTAAACTGTCCAGAATAGTCTTCCAGACTGTCTGGTTCATGAATCTCTACACCATCTTCTAATGCAGCTTCAATCCATGCTTTTTTGCATCCAGTGCATTTGCTACCGCACTCTCCACTGTCTCACCACAAGCAATGCAACCAGGCAAATCCGGATAAGAAACTACAAATCCGCCTTCATCTTTGTCTTCCACAATTTCCATACGATAGGACATTGCCATATAATCATTCAGCGTCTTCATCATTCTTCGCCTCGCTTTCTACAATCTGCCTTACCATTTCTACATATACTTTCTTGATTGGTTGGAGGCTTGATCCCGACCATTTATCTACTAAATAAACTTTGCCAATCTACTTTATTATATAGAACTCTGATTATGTACACTACATCATTTTGCATATGATAATAATTAAAAATGTTGTAGTTATCAAAGCGTGTCATTCGCAGCCTCAAACACCGCATGAAAATACTCCTCCTAAAAATATGTTGATTTATACTTAAAACTGACCATAGTTTTACATTCAGTTTACTTGATTCTGCCAGTAGTAATACTGGTCTTTGGATACGTTGTTAAGTTCCAGCCATTCAAGTATCTTCATACCACTTGAACGGCATTCTTTTATTATCGTAGCTCACTTTGTCAGATTGTGCTGTATTTCCAATTCTTTGGGTTTCAATAGTGATAACATCCTGTGAATTTGTATTAGTTGTACAATTCGTTAAAGTTGTATAAACTGGTTATCACGGTTATACCAAATTTGGAAATCTATTGGTAGGTACATGCGTTGAAGCATTTACCTGTGTCTTAATCCTTTGCAGCTATTATCATCCACAAAAAATGTAAGACATATTAGATAAATATGCCTTACATTTATATCAAAATGTTCTTTTTCTATAATATCTCAAATATTTAGAATAATTCCTGTCATAATCTCTTTCATAATCATCATCTAATACAATCTCTAAACATTTGTCATAAATATATTTTATTATCTTTTTCCAAATAGCTTTCATCATATCTTCACATCTTTCTCTGTAATTAGCATAAAAACGAAGCAATAATACCACAACCTACATTAAATATCAATGACATAGCAAATCTTATAACTATAGATTTTCCATCTTCCTTATCTTTTCTCCTAATTTGATCTTGTAAATTCATATCACCTTTAGTTATGTCAAATATAAAAATCTGACCATATTCTGATAATTTATCATATACACATTGAGCTATGTATTCAAAAAATTTTTTTTTAAAAAAACAATATCACACCACTTGTAGATAAATATATTAATAAAATCCTGAATCCGTGAAGTTCATCCTTTAAGCGAACTAACATGTCAATAGCAAGTTGGTTTCATGATAAAAACATACTTCAATGTCTATTTTCAGTACAAATGTCGTGACTCCAAACGCTTATTGGACAAAAAAAGGTACACGAAATAAGCCTGCTATAAAATTGCTTTGTTACTTATGCGTTTGCGACAGCATATTTCTGGCAGATATCAGAAAAAATATGCCGCTAGGCGTTGCTTTTTCCGAGACCGATTATCAACTGGCGTGCATGCATGGTTATATGGCCTGCCAATATGATCAGGTTGCTTATAACTGTGCGTAAACGACGGCGTTTAACATCCCTCTTCTGACGGGGCGCCCGTCCTCCAATTGTGCCCTGACCGATCATACGGAGAATGTTATATGCGATCATCCACAATTCGAGTATAAGTGCATTGGTCGCGAACTTTCCGGATGGAAGCCGCTCCAAATCCATGTCAGTTTTTACCTCACTATGAAACTGCTCACATTCCCCATGGGCATGATACAGATTGATGATTTCCTCATCCGGGTCACCAAGGTTTGTACACCATGTTTCAACTTCAATATCGGGAACAAGGTTGAACTGACCATACTTATCTATGGTTCGTTCTATAATCTCGTATCCGGCACGGAATGTATACTCTGTATTGAACTGCTTACTGGTAATGGTTTTCCAGTCACTGCCTATATAGACGATTTTTCCGTCTCTTGGACTGGTTACATTCCGGCAGTACTGCTTTGCCATTTCAAACCAGTCATCTGTGCTTTCCCGGCGAAGGTTTCGCTTGATAATGAAAAAACAGTTTGCATCCATCAGAACAGCAACATTGTCGATGGAGTCATTTCCAGAATCAAGGCGGATCACATAATATTTTTAACATTACCTTTACACTATATATGAGCAAACGATGAAAAATACACAAAAATAAGTTATTTTTGTTTGTGACTTAGGTACATTTACAATAAATCACAAAATATTTTCTTTATAACACGGACAAAATTATATAACTTTTTAGATATGTTCATTTATAGCATTATACTTAACATATTATATCTCTCATTTATAAACTGAATAATGATATTTTATTGTATATATAATCAACTAATTTATAATGTACTTTGCTTAATATTTCTAATCTCATCTTATCAGAAGTAAAATGTTTCTGCATATGAAATAACACAATATATATAATAAAGATACAACCTGCCAATCAAAAAACAAAGCTATAATAACCCTCTTAACAAAAAGCCAAATAATACACAGCTAGCTGTCAAAAGAAACTTTAATTTTTTATTATTCATATTTTCTAAATTATACAATTGTGTATTTAATTTTTCATTTTCTTCTATTTGTTCGCTTATTTCCGTTTCCAATCCCCTAATCTTTTCACAATAAAATTCTTCCTTAATTGAACAATAAAATTGTATAAATTTACCCATATCATTTATATTAGTTAAATCATATTTATCTGTTACTAAATATCTATCACCTATAATTTCCTTCCCATCATTAATATATCGGCAATCTGAAACAGGCTTAACTACCATCAATTTACTTCCATATCTATTTTTAAATTCTTCATTAAAGCAACTTAAAACCATCTCATATGGCATAGCCCATAACCCACATAAATTATTCTCATCATATATAATATTACCATCTTCCAATTGTTTTTCATAATCAATCCATTTTACGTTATACAATATTCTCATCGGATCATTTAATGGAACTGTATTATAAAATTTATACCATTTAGCATTTTTATATTCACCACCTAATAAATAATACCTATCTTTATATTCTTTCAAATAAGTAAATAAACTTTTATCATATGAATTAATTTTATTTCTCATAAAATAAGTAGATGGTTCATTCGAATGACAATATAATAAATCACTAAATTTATATAAGCTTATATCATTAGTAAATAAAATCTTTACTAATTTATTTTTATAACGTATTACTACACTGCAAACATCCGCCTCAAACTCAAAACGACATCTTGATAATTATTTTAATGCATTTTCAACAATTTCTGATTTGCTACATCTTACACTAGTTAATTTATCATTTAATAACTTATTAAAAAATATCTCTTCCATAAATTATAACCTCATCTATCACATTTTTTATTTTAATGCTATTAAACTTTCTAAACAACAAATAAATATTTTATACTAATCATTTCTTTATAATTTATATATAAATAATATATTTTATTGTAATCTATTTAACAAAATCTGTAAATAAAAATTGTACCACAAGATACCCGTCATTGCCTTGTAGTACAATTTCTAACACAACACTATACTAACATTGCTTACATAATATTATAAACGATTTTAAAATTAACATTAATTTATTTTCCAAACATACAGAATATCTCACACCTTCGTAACAATAATAACTCCAGTTTCCTCAACACTAACGACCTTCTCCCCTGCCTTCACAAAGAAACCGTCTCCTGCCCTGTAATCCATCTCATTCTCACCAACTGTTATTTTCCACAACCCTCAATAACAATTATACTTCTGAATGACATTGTATCCTCACTTATATTTATTCTGTCTGTTGCCGGTTTTGCAACTATATCACTGTTGCCATCATCATTATTACAAATATCCTTATCAAAACTATCATCTGTATACACAGACTTACCCAGTACATACTTATAACATTCAAAAATGCTTGCAGCTTACAAGAAACCTTGCACCTTCCGGCACATCGCTGTTAACACTCACAAATGGCTTGTACTTCTATCTTATTAAGTATCTCTGCTATTATGTTATTCTCTATACGTTCCCTTATATCTTCTACAAAATAAACTACTTTTATTTCAAATACTGTCCATTATAATATGGTTCATCTAAGTGTTTAATCATATCTATTAATTTATCAACATCAAATTCAACGCCTTCAATATTAGGAATCCAATCCTTTATATTTTCTTTTGTAATATACTTTGTCTTTTTACTCAATCCCCAACATGCAATTAATACTCCTTAATTTGATATATCATATATGTCTTTTTCATTCAAATTATTATATTGCATATCAAATGCATTTAATATTTTCGAAAATCTTATATCTTCTTTTCCAAGAAATGTATTCACATTATGAAAATACAAATATATTATCCAATCCCTAAAATGTTCCCTATTTGCAACTCTATATTTCACTTCATATTTATATAGACAATTTAAAAATATATAGGTATATATCACCTCATATATTTTTCTTTTCCATGCATTTTCATATCCATGTTTAATAGCTAATGTTCTTAATAATTGTGAACCTATTGTTGAATATCCTCTATTATGTGTTTTCATATTATAAATAAAAGATTTAAACATAGAATAAAGTATTAGAATTCTACTCATCTTATAATTTGTTTCTTCTCTTTTTTTCTCCAAAATATTTCTAGCTGAACTTATAGAAAATACTGTATATCCTTTCCTAGTATAAAATTGTCTGTCTTCAATATATGTTAATATTTTACTTACTTGGCAAAATTTTTTATTATATTTAAATTCGTTTAAAGGATATAACATAATTTTATCGTAAATTTCTGTAAATGAAGCATATTCCATATCTTCACTTAGTACAATATGTATCGACCAAACACTTAAAAATATTGCAAGAACCATACTTACAACTTTTATTTCTAACAAATTGGTACTATATGACAATTCATAAAAAAACAAACTGAATGTAACTTCAAATATATGAAAAGTAAACACGGCTTGATATAAATAATCTAAGAGTATATATTTTATTTGTGTTAAAAGCTTAAGCTTCATCTTATCCTCAGTTAATATCTCAACGTACACCATTATTGTAAGTAAATTCAACATAATCGCTAAAGCTATTCCTATTATATTTAAAGCTCTCATTATAAATATTATAGTATATGCAATACATATCCTTTGTTCAATGAACTTTATTTCGGAATAACCCAATATGTTAATTAAGAAAAATATAAATACAACTATCATATTATTATCAAACAATACTTCCATATTTTTCTCTCCAATCGTCCACAAAGCAATATAAATATTTTCTATATATAGTTTTATTCTTATTTAGATAATGCTACTTTATAATTTAATTGTCAATATTTTTATATTTATTACAGATTATGTGTTTTTTACACTTCTAAATTTATCTCCAAATCAAAAAATTCATCTCCTGACAATTGTAAATATTGTCAAAAGATGAATTATTAAAATTATACCTTAGTAACAATAACAGTCCCTGTTCCCTCAAGATTTATAACTTTCTCCCCGGCTGTAACAAAAAAGCTGTCTCCTGCCTTGTAATCCATAGTGTTATTTCCAACAGCAATCTTACCACTACCATCAATCACAATAACGCTCCTGAATGACATAGCATCCACACTTATATTAACTTTGCCAGTATTTCGAACATTTTCTGTATTATAACAGTTATCTTCTATATCAGAGGCATGATCAGCTTCGGCTGCATTGCTGCCAAGAACATACTTATAACATTCAAAATACTTACAGCTGACAAGAACTTCTGCTCCTTCTGGAACATCCTTATTATCGCTTATAAACGGCTTGTACTTCTTTACATCAACCACATCAATAGCTTTATCTATATGAAGTTCTCTCTTATTACCAAACTTATCTTTCCGGTCATAATCATACATTCTATAGGTGCAATTAGAATTCTGCTGAATCTCACATATAAGAATACCAGCTCCAATAGCATGAATAGTTCCTGCTTTGACCATAACACAGTCACCTTTATGAACTTCAATCTTATTAAGAATATCCGTTATCGTATTATTTTCTATGCGTTCTCTGATTTCTTCCTTGCTTGAATCCTTTTTGAGTCCACAGTAAAGGAAAGCCCCTGGCTCACAGTCAACTACATACCACATCTCATTTTTACCGAATTCATTCTCAATCTCAAGAGCATAATCATCATCCGGGTGAATCTGAATCGATAAATCCTTCTTAGCATCAATAAACTTAATAAGTACAGGAAATCTGTCAAGTGAACTACTCTTCCAGCCAACAACATCATGTCCGTATTTTTCAATAAATTCTCCAAAATACATTCCGGTTAATATGCCTGAAGCTATAACAGACTGTCCATCTGGATGTGCTGATAATTCCCAGCTTTCACCTATAACATCATAATCACATTTCTTACCAAATACTGTACGAAGCTTAGTACCTCCCCACAGATTATCCTTAAATGCAGGCTCAAGTTTCATAATATCCGGAATACTCACTAAAGAGCTATCTTCATCAATATTTACAAAGTCTGTATCCTTCTTTTTTTCAAACTCTGCTTCACTCATGATTTCACCAATACCAGTTTCAATAATGATGACATTAGAATCTGTAAGATTGCTTACTCTGTGTGGAACTCCTATAGGTACACTTACAGTATCATTCTTAGTATATTCTTTAACTTCATTTCCAATCTGGATAGTTGCAGTACCCTCTACTATAGTCCAGCTCTCTAATCTATGTTCATGTTTATGAAGTTTCATACTCATCTTAGGATATATGGTAACCTTTTTTACCTTATAATGCTCCGTTGATGAAAGGATTTCATGCATTCCCCATTGCCTGAACATCACCTTGGAGCTTTCAAAATATGGCTTATATTCTTCTATATGTTCTTTGGCAATCGCCTTGATATCATCAATATGTTCCCTGTCAGATATATAAGTTGCATCATCCGTATTAACTACTGCAATATCATTTATGCTATTTGCTACAACCAGGTGTTTGGATGCAGTATTAATCAATAAAACATCTTCGCAATTGTTACTTATTATATTCTTTTCATAGACAGCTGTCCCAAGTTCGGAAACATCATACACATCATCTACATCTTTATAATTAAAATGTGCTTCTACAGGCACAACGTTATCCATCCTTGCGAAAAGCTCTGCCTGCATGCGAAAATGCGGAAACTGTTCCATAATATTCTCTGGAACAACTATATTACGTCTGACTGTTTTAAGTCTTCGTCTTGCCTTTTTCTTAAGCTGACATACATCAGGAAATATCTTCTGTAATGAGTGGTTAAATGTACCAACCATACATATATATATTCCTGCATGGTCATCAACACTTAAATCACGGACAATATTAGCTATTGCACCATTCTTAGCTATTTCTTTAGCTTTAATAACAGAATCCTTGTAGCTTCCATCTTCTATTATAAGATCCGACACTGTAACCATCATAATATCTGATGCATTTAAAAATGCTGAAGCCAGCGAAACTGCTGCAAATGTGCCGCAATTCCTGCTTTCATATATAATTCTGTATCGCAATCCCTGAAAAGCCTTAAGCTGAGACTCCATAATCTCCTTGTAGCTCTCATTCGTTACTATTATAAATTCATCCGCAAACGGCAGATTACGAACTATAGTATCCTGCAATAAAGAACGCCCTTCACATATGTTAAGGAACTGCTTAGGATAATTTTTTCTTGAAAGTGGCCATAGGGTGTTGCCTATGCCACCGGCTAGTATTATGCATTTCATATCAGTCTCCCAATCTTACGCATTTTTCTTCTCTTTCAAATGAACCTTAACTAATATTATTCCTAAATTATTTTTCTTTATAGTATTTTCTAGATAATTTCCATTTCCCATCAACTGGATCGGATATATATATTTCAGCTGCTTCTTTTTTATGATCATCCCATTGGATATTAGTTATGATAAAATCTGACATCTTAGTATGACTATATATATCAAATTTCACTCCCAATAATTCTGCATGAATTGGACCTTCTTTAAACTCAGTACTTATTTTTTCCTTGCCTATTACTTTTTCAAGTTCAACTTTTTTATCTTTAAATCCCGCAACATGAAAATGATCAAATGGATGTTCCCAGACTACTTCTTTATCATTGACAATACTTTGAGTCAGATAAGCAAAAAACCTTGCATCTTCTTCAGTAAATTCTGCACCAGGATTAAATTCAACACCCAATTTTTGTTCCAACTTTCGTGCAGTTTCCCAGAATTTTATACTATCATTCCATTGTTCTATATTAACATTCTTAACATCTAAAGCTGGCGCAGATATCATTTGTCCATTAATTTTAACGGTTCCGTTACATAATCCATAAAATACATGTATTGCTGCTATGGCATCGGATACGCTATCTGCTTTAGTGGGCAAAATCGTATAATCCACCCTTGAATTAGTATCTTTTTCTGAAACATAGAATTTAATCTGTAATGCTGGGAAATTGATGTTAGTAAAAAAAGATTCTTCAAAACTTGGGTATGGCTTTCTTCCAACACTTAATGCAACTATATCTCCCTCTATAGTTTCGAAAATAATATCTTTAGCTGGTGGAAAGGGTTCCGGATACATATATGTCTCGCATATCTTAGGTGGGTCTTCTAATGGATTCCCGACAGTATTTTCCAATGGAATTTTCTTTTCTTTGTTACCTATTGACACACTCTTTACCGGAATTTTCAACTGCATTCTGTATATATATTCCAGCCATTTATCTCTTGGTATATCTTTCAACCGGCTATCTATAAACTCTTTATCAATAATAGTACTAAGAGACATTTTTTCATGTAAACATTCCTGTCTTGGTCCTACAAAATATGTACCATCATCCCTCTTATAATATGTGAAATTAGATGGTAATTCTTCTGAAAGCACTTCTAATACTTCCTGTGGAATATCATCATCAAGTTCTTTATTAAATGTATCATAAAAATCTGCAATCATACCAAGTCCTCCGTAAATCGGTTACTTATCTGTATTTTAGATATTAATATATACTTCTTCTCATTATCAAGAGGCAGCTCCATAATTGCATCTATAATTGTCTGCAATGCCACTTCATCCGGAACAACAATATGTATCAAATCTTTCCAATCAAATTTCACCCATGTTTCAGTATGCTTTTCCAGCACATCTGAATATGTATTCTTTCTCTTTTCTGTGATCTTATTATCATTTATTATCAAAGGAATACTGGAAATAGATTTACAATCAGGGATATATCTCCATTCACATTCATCCTGAAATATATACATTTTATATTTTCCGTCTTTTTCAACCAAATTCGATATAGGTTTCATATATAATAATGTACTAAGCAGATAATTCAATAAAACCTCATCTTCTTTATGCGCTTTCTTACCTACATTGTAATTAGCATTGAAAGCCTCTTTAAAATCTGCAACAAGTGGAGAAGCTGGATTCATATAGTGAATGGGTTGAATTTTATTATTTCTTATAACCTTATTTTTGTCCAATGCTATTCCATATCCACCATAACTAGTCATATGATTTCCCACTTTAGAAAAAGGTATATCACAGAAACACGTCATGGGAAACGCTATTCTTTTAAGTCCATCAACCTTAAGGTAATCTAATGGCTCAGTAACATATCTGGGAATAATAGCCTGGTTTTTCAATATTTTAATAAGATATTCTGGCTCTCTCATGTAATTACATAACACATTAGAACTATTATGCCAATGTAAATTCTGTTCTAACTCTGGCGTTTCTTTAAAATCAATCTCCATATATATACCTTTCTTAATTAATCTCATTGTTTCTATATCATATTATTCAGTCTCTTGCTCTTCACTATCAATTAATTCTTTAATTGCTTTTATAAAATCACTTGTATTATATATTATTCTCATTCATTCCCTTTATTCATTATCATATTACATAACCCTTTACCCATATCTGTTAAATAAAACTTATCCACCCGCGACTCTCCGCAGTATGCAGTTATCCCGCCAGTCAGCATTCCCAATGCCTGCAATCTAAAACACCTTGCATAATCGTATTTATGATTCTTCCCCTGTTCAAATATATCTATCAATTCCTTAACATCTTCAATCAACATCATATCAACAATCTGCAGATACTCCACAAAATCATTATACTCTATATCTTTATTCACGAGCGAAATATAAAGATAAGCCTGTATCTGTGACTTATTAACATCATTGCTTCTTGATATAAACAGACATATTTGCTCTATTTCTCTATATACCCACTTTTCATTATTCTGATAAGCAATTCTACGCTTATTTAACTCTTCCTGATTAACTCTACATTTAGATAATTCCCTTAAAAATCGTAATTGTCTCTTTACTTCCATACACTTTATTATATCACTAGATAATGAATACAATGAAACTACATATTTAAATACTGGTATATCTCTTAAAATATTCGGTACAGTAAAGCCTATCACATCAAGTATCTTATCAAATGTTTCATCAGTCATATTCTGTATAATTTCATTGTTGAAAATAGATTCTGCCATTGAATCTGATATATTAGAATCTGGCATAATACTTCTCTCCCCCTTTTCTGTTCACTATTTTCAGTTCATTCAATTTCTACACATTTACATTAACTATATAAATATGCTACTATATCCATTGTGTTTTTACAACATAACATTATTTACTCATCATAAACGCCTTTACTATTAATTATCTATTATCTCTCTACTCCCCTCAACGAACTCAAAGTAATCATCTTTCCATAACACACAACAATTATATCCTGTGCTCCTATATTTAATACCATCAATACCAATTTCTCTACAGCATGAAGCTACATAGTTAGGTAATAAATATTCTTTCACTGTTTTACCTTCTTCATTTTCTACTGTGAATCTTATATGGTCAATAAAAAGATTAGCATCTTTTACTTCATCGGATAAATCCAGTAATTTAACATTTGTTTTAGCTTTAAGTCCAATCACTTGCACATTTTTACTGAATTGAATACAGACATAATATCTGAATTGTACTTGTAAATATTCTGGTCTGGTTTCATTGCTGTTACAATATCAGACAAAGTACTTGACATTACATTAGTAATATTGTCAGGAACTATTGCTTGTGTCGCAGCCGAATATGAAACAAGAGCTGAGGAAATACCTAAACTATTTGAATCCAATAAGTTATTACATGATTGTATTACATCCTGCATCGGCTGTAGAGCTTTAGCAAACGATTCTTGCTGTGTTTTTAATTGTTCATTAATGCTTTCTGCCATCAGTATCGATGGTTGATTCATAATAAGTGCATCTCGTTCTTCCATCTTTCTTACTGCTTTATCGTATACAGTTTCAAACGAATGAATGTGGTTTACATTTGTTTTCTTGTTCACTTATTTTCCCCCTTGTATCTTATTTACTGCACAAAAATTTTCTCTTCTAAATAATATAACAATTTTATAATTATTAGCGATGGTTAATCAATTACAAAATCAGGTAATGCCCCACCTTCCCCAGTACATAATGTATATCCTGAATATACTTCACTAAAATAATCACATGGTCTACTAAGTGAAAGTTCTGTTGTATTATCAACTTTCTTCATCAAATAAAGTTCTATTACCATAAGCGATGCTAATGCATTTATACAGTTACTAAGAGACGCATTATTAAACTTAGCATAAGTTCTATGTTTTAATTCATTATAAGCTTTCCACCATTCCAATCCTTCTACTTTCTCTTTGTTATCATCTCCAATTGTTATCTTCCAGTTTTTTAATGGATACATATTTTCATAGCATGTAGTTATACATGTCTCCCCTATCTTTGGAAATTCGGATAGAATTCTTTTCGATATTTCCAAAATATTAGCTTTCTCCGAATTGAAAGGATTTACATTAGTTGCTATCAATTCACACAACTGTTTTGTCATATTCTCAAACTCTACCGCTGTTAATATTAAAATCTGCTGAAATTCCCATGAACATACATCTCCATATTTTAATTGATTATACTCGTTTAAGCTATGATCTATATAACCTCTTGTGTTATCAAAACGTCTGCATAATGTCCTAAAATATTCCCAATAGAATCTCATACTATCACTTGTTATCATAAATATCACTCTCCTCAAAAATCTCAACATTTGTCTCTTCTTAAATCATTCTTAATTCATTCAATATACACTTGAGTTTCCGCAATTTTATCCACAACAACATTATTACGTATTCGTTGTTATAAACAAATTTCAAAAAAATACTGAAAAATAAGGAATCTTCTTTCTTTTTGATGTAAAATTAAAGTGCTCAAACAAAAATCTTACTAAACAAAAAAGAAAGGGATTCCTTATGGTTAATTTTACATCAAATACATACACATTGAAAAGAAAAATTTTAAATTTTACAAATAAAATTTCAAAACGGCTATCTAAACCAGAACGTAAATTTACTGCTGATATGACTTATGGCATGCTTGCTACTGTAAGCTGTCTTCTAACCGATGTTGCCGACCAGCTTCATGTTCGTCAGACCAGAGATTTACCCATGAGTTAATATGTTCCTCACATCCAGCTTCATTTAGATTCCACCTCACGATGGACACCTTTGCCTTCGGCTATATTCTTCCCACTACCGAGCGGATTCGGGGTAAACGCACCATTCTCCTCATTAACTATCTCCTGACAATGATTATAAATATCATCCTTATAGCTAGTAAAATCCTTTATAAGATAAGCTGGTATTCCTTGCCTGATGTAAATAAAAAATTGTACCCCAAGATAATCACATTACCTCGTGGTACAATTCTAACACAACACTATACTATACTATATATTATTCATTCAATATCAAAGAATATTATCCTACTCTTCATCCCCATTTCTTTTCTTATCTTTTAAAAATTCTCCATAACTTGCCACTTTAATCAGTGAATAAATTATTATTATGCATATAACGACTATTATAGTAATTATTACCCCAATCATCAGTATAGTATTTCCTTATCTTTATATTTTATTCTACTGTCACCGACTTAGCCAAATTTCTAGGCTTATCAACATCCAGCCCCTTTGCTACACTCACGTAATATCCAAGTAACTGAAGTGGCACTACTGCCAGCGATGCTGAGAAATGTTCATCTATCTTTGGAATGTACGTGGTAAAGTCAACTGTATCCTCAACCTCATACTTTCCATATGTTGTAAGCCCGCAAAGATATGCCCCACGGCTCTTGCACTCTACCATATTGCTTACTGTTTTCTCGTAAAGCTCACTCTGTGTTAGCACACCTATTACAAGAATGTTATCCTCAATAAGACTTATAGTTCCGTGCTTAAGTTCGCCTGCTGCATATGCCTCTGAGTGGATATATGATATTTCCTTAAGCTTAAGACTTCCCTCAAGACTCACTGCATAATCAATTCCACGTCCTATAAAGAAAATGTCCTTTGAATTAGCTACCTTTGCCGCAAACCACTGGAGTCTTTCCTTATCTTCAAGTATCTTTTCTATCTTTTCAGGGATAGTTTCAATTTCAGATAAAAGCCTTTCATATTCAGAAAGTTCCATTTCATCTCTCACATAAGCAAATTGAAGTGCAAGACAGTATGCTGCTATAAGCTGTGTACTGTACGCCTTCGTTGTGGCAACAGCTATTTCTGGTCCTGCAAGTGTGTAAAATACATTATCAGCCTCTCTTGCTATCGAACTTCCAACCACATTTACTATGCCAAGAGTCTTAAGTCCTTTATCCTTTGCAAGCCTTAATGCCGCAAGACTGTCTGCTGTTTCACCTGACTGGCTTATGACTATGACAAGTCCGTCTGGGTCAAGAAGTGGCTTTCTGTACCTGAATTCTGATGCAAGCTCAACACGTACTGGAATTTTGGCAAGGTCTTCTATGACATACTGTGCGACAACGCCAACATGATAAGCGGAACCACATGCCACTATGTATATCTGTGATATCTTCTTTATCTCTTCATCCGTAAGTTCTACCGCTGATAAGTCCAGCTTTCCATCCTTAAGGACTGAATTAAGAGTATCCTTAACTGCCTTTGGCTGCTCATGGATTTCCTTCATCATGAAATGCTCATAACCGCCCTTTTCAGCAGCCTTTGCATCCCACTTTATCTCTACAAGTTCCTTTTCAATCTCATCACCATCAAGATTATAAAACGTGATATGACCGTCAGCCAGACGACCTATCTCCATATTTCCAATGTAATAAACATTTCTTGTGTAATTAAGTATCGCAGGAACATCTGATGCCACATAACAGTCACCGTCATTTACACCTAAAATCATAGGACTGTCCTTACGTGCAACATATATCTCGCCAGGATATTCATTAAACATAATTGCAAATGCGTATGAGCCACGGATACGCACCATAGCGTGGTTAATAGCATCAACAGGTGTATGCTCATACTTCTTGTAATAATAATCAATAAGCTTTACCGCTACCTCTGTATCAGTTGATGAATAAAAGCTGTAACCGTTTCTTGTAAGCTTATCCCTTAATTCCTGATAGTTCTCAATAATTCCATTGTGCACACCGACAACATTATAATCATCTGAAATGTGTGGATGCGCATTAGTTTCAGATGGTTCTCCGTGGGTAGCCCATCTTGTATGACCTATTCCACAGGTTCCTATAACAGACTGACCATCATTAGTCTTCTCTGCTAATACCTTTAATCTTCCTTTTGCCTTAACAACCTGAACCGGCGAATTGCCATCCCTTACTGCTATACCGGCTGAGTCATAGCCACGATATTCAAGCTTGGCTAAGCCGTTAAGTAATATTGGAGCCGACTGGTTCTTGCCGGTGTATCCTACTATTCCGCACATAATAATCCTTTTCAATAACAAATATATTTATAGTGATATATTTCATTTTCCTATATTTAATATTTCAAAAATATTAAATCATATCCCATTGTAAAATAGTATCTTCTTTTAAATCTCTTACAACTTTTCTACCTATCACAATTTCTGAATATTTTGGTGATATTCCTGTACCTGGTCTTTTAGGCATTAAATCTTCTTTATTTATTACTTCCCCCATTTTCATATCCCTAGTCAATACTAATGAACGTCTTGCCTCTCTTCTCGGTACCCTTTCACATTCTAAAACAGTTTTAATACCTGAGCCTAAAATTTCATCTATCCATTTAAAATTAGAAATTGCTTTCTTAAAATCTTCCGGATCACCAGCATGATAATGGTCATTTCCTTTTAATGTCTTATCCAACGTAAAATGCTTTTCAATAACTTCTGCTCCTAATAAATATGCTGTTGCCAATGTCATCATTGTTTCATCAGGTGCCACATGATCTGAAAATCCAACTTTTATATCTGGAAAATCTTTTTTTAATGTTTCAATAATTCTTAAATTAGCATCTTTAGGATCTGTTGGATATGAAAGAACGCAATGAAGTATTGTTATATCATTATTACCAACTTCTTTCATAACCCTAATAGCCTCATCAACCTCGGATAAATATGATGCACCAACAGATACAATCATTCCTTTTCCCTTCTGAGCTATATATTTTATAAAAGGTAAATTTGATAAATCTGAAGATGAAATTTTATAAAAATCAACCATTTCTTCCAGATAATCTGCTGACGCATAATCAAACGGCGTTGATGTAAAATCCAATCCCTTCATATGTGTATAATCACATAATTCTTTATAATCGTCAGCGTTAAACCCATCATGTTTTTGAAATAATTCATGTTGTGTTTTTGTTGGTTCTTTCGATAAGTCCCAATATGCTGGCGAATTTTTAGAGACAATGGTATCTGCTTTGTATGATTGGAATTTGGCACAATCGCATCCAGCTTCTGCTGCTCCGTCTATATAGAGCTTAGCTGCTTCCATTGGAGATATATTTAAAGCTTTGGCCGTATCATAAAAATTTACTCCCATTTCTGCAATTACATATGGTTTAGAATTTCTCATCATATATTCCTCCTATAATCCTTTTATTAAATTCATTACTCTTTTTCTTCCATTTCTCAAATCATGCATAAGTAACATATCCTGATAATGTTTTCTTCCAGATTTTGACATTTTTAGATACATATCTAAAGTTCCTTTAATTACTTCATCATTTGGATTTAAACCTATATAACTAAAGCCATTTTCGTTACATACAAAACCATGTTTTTCTTCCCTCTTATTTTGTGCCATTGATATAGATGGAATTCCAAGAATCGCCAATTCATAGCCAGTCCTTCCTCTTGATGTTATTCCTATATCACATTTACTCATTAACTCAGGCATATTATTTACATCATACATAACATCAATATTATTAAATTTATTATACTCTAACAATTCCTGAACATTATTTTTGGCTCTTCCTAATACAACAGTAAATTTATAATCCTTATATTCATCACTTGATATAATATTTAATAACCTATCAGAATAATTTTGTGGATCTGCACCGCCAAATGATATAAAAACATTTTCAACTTTTTCATTAATATGTATCGGCTCGTAAAACATAAATGTTTTTCCTGCTATATAATATTTTTCTCCTGCTTTAACCTGTGGTAAATCATCTTGTGAATATAATGCATTAAAAACTAAATCTGCTTTTAAAATTCCCTCGCCATCATCTTCAAAATTTACAATTTTTGCATCAGGTAATACGCTTCTTAAGCCAATCATATAATCAATTGATGTTGTTAATATATCATTTATAAATATTGAATATTTCTTCTCGCTACATTTGTTAAACAATTCATGTATTCCATCTACTGGCATTAAATTATGTGTAGTTGTCCCAAATACTGCCGGATCTGTTTGATTTATATCATAATAAATATCTGGTTTACTATAAAATTCATCAGCTATTTCTAACGCTCTATATATGTGTCCTATTCCTCTTTTATTATTACCATTTACATAAATTGCCACTTTTTCTCTCTCCAAAGTAGCAGCAACACTTCTTAAATCATCAAAATTATCAACATCCTGAGATTCATCCTCTGGTAACTCATAGATATCCACCTTTTCACCTATTCTTGAATTTACAGTAACAACCGAAGCCTTTGAAATTACAAAAGCTCCTGTTTCCATATAACATGGTGGTAAATATTGCCTATTTAATCTTTCTTTGTAATTAGGAACTTTTTTTCCATCTTTCTCTCCCCATGAAAGATGAGGCATATTAATTGCTGATATTAATGTATCCAAATCATTTTTTATAGCATAATCTATAGCCTTATCTAAAGTTTCCACCTTTAATGTAGGTGAGGTTGGCTGCATAGTTATAACATAATCCCAATTTTCATTTACTGGAACAGCATCCGCAATAACTGAATCTAATGTAACTGAATCTCCACACAAACTCTTATCTCTCAATTTAATTTGAGCACCCATTTGTTCTGCTATTATTCTAACACTATCAGAATCAGTCGATACTATTACATCTGTTATATATTTTGAAGATAATGCATTTTTTATTGAATAATAAATCAACGGATGTCCATCAATTATTCTTATATTTTTATTAGGTATTCCTTTAGAACCTGCCCTTGCAGGAATTACTGCTAAAATTTTCATTTTTTCTGTATATGGTATATTTTTATATATACCACTTTATCTCCTTTTTAAAATATTGCTTTGCGTTTTTTTATTTGTAATATTTCGAATATACCTAATAGTATAGCTACTAACCATCTTACAATTGTAAAATTATTTTGACAGTATAGGCATACTACGGCACATATATAAAATACAATTACATATGGTAATAAGATTTTCCACGAAATAACATATTTCTTTTCAACCTTCTTTTCTATTATTTTTGTACATATAACATGAAAAATATATTGAATAAAATATGAAATAAAAGTAGAAATTGCTGCTCCCAAAATTCCATATTGTTTTATTAAAATATAATTTAAAATAATATTAATTATTGCTGCTCCCATTGTACCAATTGCAATTGTTACTGTTTTCCTATTATAAAATTCATAATTAACATGAAAACTGTATAAAAATATCATATAAAATCCCATTGCAAATATTGTTATTAATTCTGTTCCACCCCAATATTCTTTTCCAGCAAAAACATGGTATACTTCTGGTGATAATAATATAAAACCAATACTTAACACCGTAAATAATTCCGTATAATTCTTTGTATGTTCTTTTAATTCAGCATTCTTATTATAATTAGTAAATTCATAATAAAACGGAACCCAACTATTATTTAAAGCATTCCATATCGTAGATATTATACTTCCAAAAGAATATGCTAAACTATATATTCCTACATAGGAAAATGAGGAGGAATATTGCAACATAACTCTATCACTTTGACTAAGTATTAAACCCGATAGATTATGAAAAACAATAGGCAATGCTAATGGAATACAAAATCGCCAATATTCTTTATTAAAAAAGACTTTTCCCTTTATAAAAATAAATATAGCTGAAATTGTACCTATTATTATATAAGTAAAACTAATTCCTATAATTCTTCCCCAATAATTCTTAGATGACGGAAGTATAAAAATTAACACTAACGATAATATTACACTTATAAAAGTTGTTGCACATGATAAAATAAAATTTTTATCTGCTTTAAATTCATATGTAAACTTAATATTTATAAATGTAACTGAAAACTGTCCAAAACCATGCATTAACATCAATATAAACATTAGTTTTTGCATTTGCATAAGTTTTGACATTGGCTCTATCAATATAAGCATTACAATACTGAATAAAATATAAACTACAAAAGATAAACTTAATATACTTGACTGATACTTTTCCTGTTCATCTTCTCCATATTCATTTCTTGCTACAGCTATAGTACTTTGGGTTTGTAATCCAAACACTATACTAATCACTGATATCCAAGTATTATATATTGCTACAATTCCATAATTTGTTGTTCCCAACATTCTTGAAAATATAGGTGAAGTAAACAATGCAACACCTTGTAATAAAATTGTACTTAAAATATTGTACATTGTTATTTTATTAATTGATGTTTTATTCATTTTTTCTACTCCTAAATGTCAATTTCTTTTTATTACTAAAAACAAATAACACAATATATACTAAAATCATTTTTGTTGTTGTAAGCAACTGAAAATCAGACATTATCGATACCGTTATTAATGATTTAAACAAATACATATATCCACAAGCTAGTATCCATTTTCTTTGATTACTATTAACAACAATTTTATTTACAACATAAAATATAAATATTGCGAGTATTGCTTGTCCAATAATTATACCTGGTATTTTACCATAATAATAAAACGTTACCCTTGTTGATTCAGTGGCTCTAACACCATTTGCTAAGGCATATTTAACCCAATCAGATTTCATAAATAATTTCATCATTTTATATATTCCAAAATAATAATCTGACATTTCTCCAGATGGCTGATTAACTAATACATTTATTTCATCAGATATCTCGTTAAGATGCATTCCATTTGAAGCATCTTTTGAATACATTAACCACCATAATTCTCCCTGCGCTGCAATTCTGTTTTCAAAATAACTAGAAATATCAGATATTTTTAAGCCTAAAATAAATTGCTGAAATATTACAATACAAAGTAATAGAATTATCAAAAATCCTATAATTTTAATAATTCTCTTTGTATATTTTTTCATTTTTTCTGATATATAAACCGGATTAATTACTAACATAACAAAATAAAAAATAATAATTAATCCCGTAAATTTTTCACCACACCAAAAATTCAATAAAGTAAATACTCCACAATATATATATGCTAATTTCTTATCCTCCTTTCTTAACATTAAAGGAATAGGAATAAGTGCATATAAAAATTGCATACTCTTTGAAACTATTTGCGGCATAAATTCTTTATTATATTGAAATCTATCAATACCATAAAGGAAATATGGTTTGTTTATAATACTAATAAAACAAATAAGCATCCAAACAATTGCACAATAAGATATTAATTTCAAATTCTTAATAGTAATTTTACTTGGAACTATTTCATTATAATTATAATTTTTTTCATATTTTATATCTGAAACTCTTTTATTAATTTCCTTTATGATAATAACACCCCAAAAAACAATCCAGCTTAAACTATATATTGGAAATGAACCATAATGATAAGATACTTTTCCTCTAAGTGCTACAGAGCCATTTTCTAATATAAATACAGCTACAATTCCCCATATACTTATAATAATAAACCATAAATATTTTAAAAATATTTCTGGTTGATATATATAAATTAATAACATCATAATAATTATCATTAAAGAAGATAATATATCATATACAATGTTTCCTATATTACCTGCTACAAGAATTAGCATAATCTGCATAAAAAAAATACATGCTAATGTTAATATATATCTTTTTCTTTGTTTAATTAATTTAGTATATTCTATATCCAATTTTATCTCCTTTGATATGTTATAGCATATTTTTCACACTTATCATATATATCCTTAATTTCTTCTTTTGTTCTAACTTTATTTATCCCCCAATAATACTCGCAGATTCTTAATTGCTCATCTGTTATCTTCTCATATTTAATAGAAAATATTTCCTGAAATAGTTGTTCTTCCTTTTTGTAATCCTTTTCCCAATTTTCACTTCTATTAGCTTTACCAAATTCCCTTTTTATCTCTTTTTCATTACCTTCATAAGAAAAATTTTGTGGTAATAATATATGTGGCTTATTCATATATATACAATATCCTATATGGGTACCTAAACTATTTGACATTGTAATATCTGCTAAACTTATTAATGCTTTTTGCTTACATAAAAATTTTTCATCATAACGGTTACCACAAGTTGTTATAGTAATTCTATCATTTTTCATCTCGTCACAAATTTTTCCATACATATTAATATTTTCATAATAAACGCATATTATAATGTTGTAACAATTCTTTTCATCCGCTATGCTTAAAATTTTATTTAATGTTACACGTGCATCATAAATCGGTGCAAAATTTTCATTTCCATGAACAGGAAAAAATAATAAAGTTCTTTTATCTCTACAAATTTTATCCTTTAATGTATTCATATAATCAATATCAATATCTGCGTAATGTATTAAAGGACCTATTGTTTCACAATAAAAATCTGGATACTCACGATTAATTAATTCTTTCCTATAATCTCCTAACGTTAAAATACATCCCAATTCCCACTCACTTAGATTCCCCACTTTTGCTGTATTATTTCCAAAGTATAAACCATGCTCTATAATGGCATATAAAAAATCTTTTTCCTTTGAATACTTTCTTAATAATACCTCATCTCCATAAAATCTATTATTTCTAACTAATGGATAGTAACTACAATCTGTATCTTTCTTCCTTCCTAATATCCTATTTATCTTTTTAGCTAATAATATATATCTTCTTTCTATTTTCATTCTTGTAATTATATTTAATGGTAAGATTTGAATAATATCAGGTATTTTTTTCATAATTACTCCCTTAATGCATTTTACATAAGAACTTCATAACCGAATTTTATAATGACATATTTACTCTGGTCTATTATTAACTATAGCGGCCTTCATCCCTCTATTTCTTTTATATATTTCTAATGCTTTTCTACATAAAAAAGAAGGTATTAAAAACAATGGATATACTGTAATCCAAGCATTTAATAATCTACACGTACATTGATATAATGTCTTTTTATTTATTTTCTTTTCATTCGATGCTTTTTCTTTTATAATGTCATGTCTACTCAAATGACATATTCTTTTTGAATATAATTTATTTAATTGTTTTTTATCATAATTACATTCCTTTATCATAAAATCAAACATCTTTTTATAATAAATTCCATTTACTGTAGCACTATCATAATTAGGTACATTAACATATATACCAGCACCAATACATGGACTTGAAATAATTCCCAAATAAGAATCTTTTTCTTTGGCACATAAAGCATGAATATAACTTTGTAACCAATATGTTCCGTAAAATCTTTCTGGATTATTGATTTCGTTAAATTTATTTGTATTACATATGAATGAAGACATAAATCCCCAATAATATCCAGCATACTTCATAAATATCTTTTTATCATTTGTATATATATCATTATCTGCTAATGGTTTATGGTTTTGACAATTTTCTATTCCTTCATACTTTCCTCTAAAATCTACAGTTGTTGCATATATCAAAGAAATATCCTTATATTTCTCTATATAATTCAAAACATTTTTTATTGCATTATCAGTAACTACATCATCATCTGAAATAAGCCATGTATATTCTCCCTCTGCTAATTTCATACATTTTAGAAAATTAGCATCAGGACCAATATTTTCATCATTTCTAACATATTTTAGCTTTGAATAATCATTCTTATATTTATTTATAATATTAGGCGTATTATCCATAGAACAATTATCTACAATCAATAATTCAACTGATTCATCACATTGCATTATTAAACTATCAAGTAAATTCTCTATTGTTTTTTCACCATTATATGTTGGAATTGCTATCGTTAATTTATACTTATTTTCTAATTCCATTAATACTCTCCATTTAAGTTGATGATTGATTAGCAACTGTGCTTATATTCATCTTAGTCGTAATTTTTGCATATATAGGTCTAATATTATTTATTGCAAATGATGCTATTGTAATAGCACATTTTTTAGGCATACAATGCCATATTTCTGCAATTACTTTTTTCCTATTAGTTCTACTATCTTTTATTAATTCTTCTGTATTCCACCCAGTATTTTTTCTGTATTTTAAATACAATTCATAATACGGATGATCACTTTCTTCTACCCACATTCTCTTTTTTATATAAAAACAGGTTGTTGCATGTAAAATTGCAGGATTATTTTTTGCATTAATTATTTCCTGTTTAGAATAATATTTGACTGGCTTTTTCATATGTACAACATCTTCATAATCAAAATAATATATAGATGTCAACATATTATATCTTGGATGCAATAATTTTAAATGCTTATAAAATGTTAAATTCATTATATCCTGTTCTAAAAAATACATTTTATTTCCATTATTAGCACTATCTAAAACTGAATTTAACAATAATTTACCAACATTTAATTCTCTCCATTTTTTTAAATCAATTAAAAACATACCTGCATTACAATAACATAAATCATTATCTTGTACATTTAATACTTTTTTCTGTATTGCCTCACCAACGCAATCATAAACTCCAGCAACATACTGATTAGGCTCAAATTCTGTATTATACATATCTTCTATTGAATCAACAACTAATGTATCACTATCTAAACTTAAAACACGATCAATACTATCTGGTAATATTTCTCCCAATGCCATTCTCGCATAAGTTCTTCCTAAATTTATTTTAACATTAGGATATACATCATTTTGACTTGGCATTTTAATAAAAAATATATTTCTATTATATCTATTTGATATTTCCAACAATCTTTCTTTATTTATATCTGAAATATTATCTTCGACAATATAAATATTAATTTCATCTGTTTTGGTATTATTTTCTAAAAGTGATTCTATTGATACTCCGCACATTTCTGAAAAAAAATCACTACTATAATATACTACATTCATCTAGTCACCTCATATTTGTAATTCTCAATCACCTATAACACTTATCTTTTTTGCTGGAATACCGCCTATTCCTATTTTTTCATCAACAAAAGAATCTATTACAACAGCATTTGCTGCTATAACACAATTATTTGGAATATAAATATCACCTAATACACAAGCCCCTGTACAAATTGTTACATTAGAACCTATTGTTGGACATTTTCCTCCATCTTTTTTATTTCCCATTTTTATTCCAATTGTTGTATTATGAAATAAACAACAATTCATTCATACAGAAACCTCTGATGAAACAACAATGTTTTGTAAGTGTATAATAAGTAACCCTTTATCAAACACATATAGAGGTATTGAAACATTAGTTATTAAACTTATTAATTTGTAAATCATATACCAATATATATATTTTAATTTATATATTGATTTACCTTTGAAATATTCAGCTTTTCTTAAAGCTTTCATAAAAAGTAAAGTTTTATTTTTAATGTTTTTGTTTAGCGGATTTGGATATAACTTTTCTATATAAATATCTCTTTCATATTGAATTATTTCATCTAATTCTTGTTTATTTTTTATATTCATTATTCACCTTCTATTCCTCATCCATCAAAGGAATAAACATAATCTCCCTAAGTTCTTCTCTTGGAAGGAATGGTGCAAGGTCTTCAAGTGGTGGGCTTACTAAAGTTCCATCTTCAAGACGCTTTGTACTGCTCTTTGGCTCCCATACCTGCTTAGTATCAGTAAATATCTCACAGAATAATGGTCCATCCTCTTTCAGCACTTCATCAACGGTCTTTTTCATCTCTTCGTTAGATGATGCACTGTAATACTTATATCCAAAGGCTTCTGCTATCCTTTTAAACTCTGGGAATGAAAGGTCTTGTGATTCCGGACCTATACCAACCTTGCAATGTTCTTTAAAAAGGTTATTCTGCGTAAGTCTTATTGAGTGATATCCATTGTTGTTAATAAGGAATATCTTTATTGGAAGCTTATTAGTAATGATTGTCTGGAGTTCCTGAAGGTTCATCATGATACTGCCGTCACCCTCAAGACATATAGTTGTTCTTCTCTTTCCACCTATACATGTGCCGATAGCCGCTGGAAGTCCATATCCCATACTTGCTACGGCACTGTTATTAGCCATTCTGCTTCCCTTCTGGATAACATAAGCCTGATTGCCGACAACACAGCATGCTCCGTTAGATACTGCCGTAAGGCTGTTTTCTGGCAGTTTACTGCTCATATATCTTACAAATGCATATACATTGGCGGTGCTTCCGTTCTCCTCCCACTGTCTTGGCTGTACTACAGGATATTCCTTCTTCCACTTCTGTGTAGTTGCAAGCCACTCTTCACTATGTGACACTGGTGCCATCTTTACTGCCTCTTTTTCAAGCTTTGTAAGGAAATCTTTAGCATCTGCCCATACTGGCATCTCTACGTGTATAGTAGGCTTCTTTAACTCTGCCTTATCTATATCTACCATTATTACCTCGGCTGCCCTTGCCCATGTCTTCCAGTTATACCCTGTCTGTCTTATGGATATTCTTGTTCCGACAGCTAATATAAGATCTGCATTCTGGATAGCCCAGTTACCTGGTCTGTCACCCATATTTCCAGCTCTTCCACAGTAAAGAGGACTGTCATCTTCTATAAGATCTACGGCATTCCAGTAAGTTACTATTGGGATATTAAGCTCTTCTGCAACCTTTCTGAACACCTCATAAGCTCCTGAAAGCCTTATGCCATAACCTGCATGGAACACTGGTCTTTTGGCATTCTTTATCTTTTCAAGAACTGTCTTTATAGTATCCATATCAACTTCTGGTGGAAGAAGCTTATCATCTTCCGCTGGATCATATCCCCTAAGTTCTTCTGTTTCTATGTATCCACCCTGGAAGTTAACAGGAATATCTATCCATACAGGTCCAGGTCTTCCTGTTGTCGCAAGATGCCACGCCTTTTCAAGTGCATATCTTATATCCTTAGGATCCTCTATCATGACTGCATACTTAGTCATGTTTGATACTGACTTTACTATGTCATATTCCTGGTCTCCCATAGCCCTTAACGGAGTTTCTGTATACTTAAGTGCATATCTTGAAGTTGTATCATAACGGACCTGGCCACTTATTATAAACATAGGTATTGAATCAAGCCATCCACCTACTACTCCTGTAAGTGCATTAGTTCCACCTGGTCCTGTTGTCACACATACAGCTGCTATTCTGTTATCTATTCTTGCATAGGCTTCTGCTGCTATAGCACATGCCTGTTCGTGGTGGTTATAAGTTACCTTAAGATTCTCATTGTGTCCTAATGCATCATTAAGATGCATAGCACCACCACCTACTACTGAAAACACATCTGTAACACCATGCTTTACAAGAAAATCTGCTACATAATCCGCTAATCTTACTTTCATCTATCTTTCCTCTCTCGTATCAGCCCTTATATCATATATTAGAATCTCATATATGATATAAGGGCTGATTAATTACTGATTAACTGCTTCCTTTATAGTCTTAGCCATATAATCTATCATCTCATCTG